>ERZ1026846.717-NODE-717-length-24283-cov-56.723460_pt1 | contig 24283 bp, 21 predicted proteins | sample MGYA00380153_ERZ1026846 | MGnify/ENA primary metagenome ERZ1026846 (study PRJEB33269, sample SAMEA4719789) | human gut metagenome | biome: human-associated habitat; feature: organic feature; material: feces | place: Cameroon | collected 2013-10 ...
CTGTGGTTCATCTTCGTAATGGTAAGTATGGATTGATAGAGGTGAAACTGGGTGGCGACAAACTCATAGAGGAGGGTGCAGGAAACCTGGTGACATTGGAAAGTAAAATCGATACCGATAAGATGAAGTCCCCATCTTTCAAAATGGTTCTGACCGGTGTCGGTAAATATGCCTACCAGCGTCCGCAGGACGGCGTATATGTTGTGCCGATAGGGTGCTTGAGAGATTAGGAATCTATTTTTTGTTTCTTTTCTCATTAATGCCACGTTATGATGTTGACTATAGATGATAGTCATTAGATACGGATAAAAGTAACCACTCAGTCATATTGATAAATCGTCAGATAAAAAGATGACAGAGTGGTTACGTTTGTTTTTATTTGCTTCCCTTACTACGATTGCACTGTCGGCAAAGCATTTGGCAATTTTTGATGTCGGTTCTTCCACCTTTTCGCCAAGGCTTGATGTGGTCGCCCTCCATTAATTCAAAGTCAAACTCTTTGCCACAGATGGCGCATTTATGGTTCTGTTTTTCCCATATTGCCTTCTTTACCTTATCCTTGAAAGTACGAAGATCCAGATAACGCTCATCGCCAGTTAACACATAAGGAATAATTCCATTCGGCTTCTGAATCTCATCATCACCGATAAGATCAGTAATTTTTGCCTCCATTGCCTTGATATCCAATGGTTGCTCATGATACTTGTCATAAAACAAAGCCCAATCCACTCCCTTCATGATGATTTTGAATTTCTTCATATTGAAAGTAGATATAGCCCAATGCAATACGTTTTGAAAATAAGTCCAAAGAGGAATGGCATTCTTGTCGTGTTGATGAACAGCCATATAGCCAACGGCACTTTGTGGCTTTCCATTGCGAGTTTCATGTTCAGCCATCCACTCTAAAGCCTTTTTGAAAAAGTCTTGGCGGATAGGTGAACCATTTATCAAATCCTTACCTAGGTTATAAGCTCCGCATTTGCTTTTGGAAAAATGATGTTTTGCATCACTGACGAAAGGACCTGCATATACAGCATTGCGGATTTCCTGCTCATTCAAGGGCTTACCAGCTATATTGATGGTCTTGAACCATTCTAGCTTTTCAGACTCCTTACCTTCGCAAACATATACAGTCAGCTTATAGTCGAGAATCTTCTTCTGAATATCAGGTGTTTGATTAAAGAAATTCTTAAAATTTAAGGCAAACAATCCAGCTACGTACTGGCACAGTGAAAGAGTGCGTTGCTGTCCGTCCATTACCTCATAAGGACATTCTGCATCATCACTTCTCTTCACCCAATACATTACATTGAGCGGATATTCATTAAGCACGGTGTTGATGACGGCACGCTGTTCAGCTTCGTTGTAGATGAACTCTCGCTGATAAGGTGGACGGATATCCAAAAGACCATTATAGCCACGTACTCCTTGTTCTTCATTGTTGATGTAACCCTTGGTTATCTCGCCAACGGTTACTTCCAGTTGTTTAATTGTCATCATAATGTTTGTGGATGTTTGGTACGGATAATGATTCTTTCAAATTTGCGACAAAGTTGTCCATGTTCTCGAACATAGAAACGAGGACCGCCATTTAGCTTACCCAGTTCCTTTTTGATAATATTCATATCTGCCAATTCTAGGCTATGTCCGATAATCTCAAATTGATTTGGACAGTATTTGTCTAAAAATGTAATAGGAACTCCCATAAGACCTGTATAATCAAAAGGAATATCTGCAGTTTTACTGACATCAATGGCTTGATAATTTACATACGAAGGGTATTCTTCAGGTGAATATCTGCAAACCAGATCCATTTCTTCATTTCTTTTTGATATATCTAAATTAGTAAACCATCTTACCCCTTTCACCCTAATATAGCGCTTACCATCTGAATCTACGCCGCATCCTGATGCATTCAAAGGATAATCATCAGGAACGAAAAATTTCCTATCTCCACTTGATATGCTTAAGCCAATCCACATCTTGTTATTCATAATGTATGGAAAGACTTCTTTATAAGACACAGAATTGATGTTGCCTATTATCAGAAACTTTTTATCATATTCCATTAACTGCCCAATATACTCTCGGAACAAAGAGAATGGAGGATTTGTAACTACGATATCTGCTTCTTTCAGGAGTTCAATGCATTCGTTAGAACGGAAGTCGCCAGTCTGCAATATCGACATCACGTTTTTGTCGTTCTCCAAAAGATAACGGACATCCGACAGGTCAACGGCTCCATCTCCGTTTTCATCTTTTACTTCCGTAATCTCCACCTTGTAGGCAATTTTCTTTGGTTCTTCATCGCCAAAGCCTTCAAAATGGAGCATGAGTTCATTACCCGTTACTGGAGAACCATTATAACAGGTACAGATAAGTTTCTTCAAACCCAACTGGTTGAAGCGAAGAGCAAAATACTTAAAGAAATTGCTTTCGTAGGGATCATCACAATTGCAGAGTACCACCTTCCCACGGAAGTGCTGCCAATAATGCTGCAATTCTCGCTCAATATCAGAAAGTTGAGTATAGAACTCATCCTTCTTCGCCACCTTTGCGGCATTCAGATTTTTGTTTGCCATATACTTTTGATTGATAGTTATAAGACAAGACATCTGCAAACAACTATCAATCCGCTAAGACGCAAAAAGGGCGTGATGCCTCTTATCGCGTTTAGCACGGGGCGGCGTCGGATGGAGCCCCAGATCTACCATAAGAATGCATCACGCCTATAGCGTGCTTGCATTGCTTTACCTGGTAGATAAGGGGGCTTCATACGAAACGTATATATACGAGCCACCTATCACATATTATTTCCGTGCTTGTTATTCCAAATGAGTTTCCGACGCTCTTGGCTAAACGCGAAATAATAGCGAATGCTTTTTTTATCAACGATGTCTTGGAAAAGGCTTCCGCCTAATCCATCGGCAAAGGTACAAAGAATAATTGAGATTATTGTAAGTTTCTCTGAAAAAGTTTTCGAGAAAAGCGTTTTTCAATCTCTTCCGCACTTTATTATCTTCTCCTGAACTCATAAAAAGTCCAATAAATTCTTTAAAAGTGTAGAGTTTTGCTCTTTCTTATGGTTTAAAAAATGTTATTTTATTTTTTGTTATCAAGAAAAAGTAGTAACTTTGAAGAAACTTTTTAAAAAAATAAAGTTATGAACTTAAGTTTAAATGAATTTCGCGTTTTGCGAACATTGTCAGATGGTAAGCAACATGATAAAGCTCCAAAAGGATTAACTGATGCTCAGTTCTGTATTGCTGTAAAATTACTCAAACAGAAAAGTTTGGTATATGCAGCTTTTGAGGAAGGAGGAAAAGTCGTTTCTTCCCAGATTATGATGGACGGACGTGCTGTATTGGATGATTTAAAAGACCTAGAAAAGTCAATCCTTAATCATATCCTTTGTGCAAGAAATATACGAGGCTGTGACTATAATATTCTTCTTGATTTAAAAAATAATGGTTCTAATGCTTATGAAAAAGAAACAAAGGATGATTCCACTTTTTTTGAAAGATTATCCAGTTTGAGGCGAAATAAATGGATTGCAGTAAAATTCAATAATTACAGTTTGTCAGATAAAGGTTTCGAACTTCTTGAGGCAATAGAATATGAGGTTAATGAAGCTTTATCGAAGAAAAATATTCAAGTGCCTGTTTTTATAGAGCCAGATGCAGATATACAGGATAGTTTTGCGGATTCAGCAAATCAAGTAGGGCAGAAAAACAAAACACTATTAGATAATACTTCTGATATATGTATTAAAGAAGGACATTTGTCAGATTTCATAAAAGTAATAAAAGCAATGTGTGATGCTAATTATTTTGAGAAAAAAGATGGTGGCAAAGTTAATCAGGTTGATATAATGGATCTGATGAGTGAAGCATTACACACCGACCAATTGAAAGGCAGTAAATATTCAACTCTTTTAAGCAAATCCACTAAGGCTCAAAAGAGTACCTATTTAAATACTTTCGTGGAGTTGGAAGATAAAGCAAAAACCTTTTATAAGGCTTGTCTTAAAAGAGCAAACAATAAAGACTGAGTTTTTGAACTCTTCAAAGTAGTTGAAGAGCAGGCTGAAAGCTAAAAACGCTTAGCCCAGATACAAATAGTAATGCGTCCTATAATTATAGGGCGCATTATTATTATGTTGAAAAGATCTAGAACGCTGCCCAGGACTAGAAGTTGCTGCCAGTTCTGGGCGTATGGAAGTTATAGGAAATCTACTATTAAAGTTTAATTTATTTTAAATTTTTGGTAAGGTTTTGGTAAGGTGCTTGCAACCTTACCAAGGTCTGTTGTAATTTTGCCGGCGAGATTTAGTTCTCATCGGCTTTTTTGTATTCAATAAACTGAAGACAGACGGAGTTGATAGAATGAAAATCTCGAGGGCTTATTGGATATCGTCCGTTGTATTCTTTAAGTCCAGCAGACAGACAAGCATCCTGACCCTGAAGCTTGAGGACTTAGACTATCTGAATGCATATTGCTTCATAGACGGAAGGATTAATACCAAGATAAAAAATGCAAAAGGTATTATTTATCGGAGAAATCCTCAATGAGTATTTACTCCACAGCAACGCCCCTCTGGCTGCGGCTTATCGCAAGCACGTGCAGGAGATGATGGCAAGTAAGGGATCTGTTGATTATATCAAGAAAGGAGGACGGTATGATTAATATAGATTCTAAACAGAAATTGGATGAATTCATGGCTCAGGAAGCTCAGCAGCAGACTGATTCCCAGAAACAGGCTCAGGCTCTTGCTCCAGGGGCTGCTCTGCAGCAGGACAGGGCTAGCTTTTTCAATGTGTCCACTTTAAATGAGGACCTGAAGGATGGTCGGAAAATGAAACCTCCGAAGGAACTTATCTCCCATATTCTGGTGGAACAAGAGACTACGATTCTTTTTAGCGGTCCGGGTGTGGGCAAAACAGCCCTCGCCATGCAGATAGCTTTAGAGTTGGCTGAACAGGGAATGCGGGTGCTTTATGTCAATTTTGAGCTTTCAAAGCAGCAATTGGCTCTGAGATATCCCAACAAGGATTGTCCTAGTACGCTCTATCACGCTAGCATCGATTATACCAAGATGCACGATGTTACCGACCAGAACCTGATTCTTCCTGAGATTGAGCGACTGGCCGTGGAACGGAATATAGAGGTGATTATCATAGATAACTTTACCAATCTCTGTATCAATTCTAAGGAGGCAGCTGAAGCAGGAAACATTATGGTGAAACTGTTAGCTATGCGTATGACTCACAACTGGACCATGCTTATCCTTGCTCATGTGCCTAAGCGCAAGCCGGGCGATCCGCTTACAATCGACGATCTGGCTGGTAGTAAGCTTCTCAGTAACCTTGCTGATAACGTTATTGGTTTCAACAAATCGAGAAAGGACAAGAACATGCGCTACCTCATTCAGCTGAAGTATCGTTCTCTCCCAATCGAACTTGATTTCAAGAACGTGCAGGAACTTACGTTGACCAGTTCTGACGGATGGCTCCATTTCGAATATGGAGGCTATGATGAGGAACGGGCACATCTGCCAAGATCAAGAGATGAGAAGGCAGAGCTGGAGCGCGATATCATTCGTGAACTCAAGCAGCCTAACGGTTCTTCTTATCGGGAAATTGCTGACAAATTAGGTACCAGTTCGAGTATGGTTCAGCGTGTTGCCAAGAGCAATGGCTTGAACAGAAAAGGCAAGTAAGCCTTACAAGAAGTAAGCATTTGTATCAGGGATGTATCATTCCGATTTTTGATACAAAATGATATTTAATTGATTGGTATAGATATAGTTAAACTGTATCATAAGTGATACAGCTGCTGTATCTGATACAAAGGGAATGTATTATCTTTGATACATAATAACCTTTTGAATATCAATAGATTAGTGATTGTTTTGTATCAATGCGGAAATGATACACTCTGATACATTTTTTTTGTATTTAAATTTCATCGCAATATGAAAAAGGATATAAAATTTGTTTTGGAGCGCTATCATGCCGGTGGAGCCAACCGCTATGTTTGTCCTCTATGCGGACGCAAGAAGTGCTTTACCCGATATGTGGACCTGGAAACGGGCGAGTATGTGGCTGATGAATGTGGTAAATGCGACCATACGGCATCCTGCGGCTATCATTATCCACCGCGTCAATATTTCCATGACCATCCGGAGCTAAGCTGCAAGGAAGATTACCAGACGGAATACGTAAATGGTAAACCCTTGCTGGGATTGGGAAACAGGCATCAGCGGGTAGATGAAGCCCGAAACAGAGAGATGCTTTCCCGTAAGAACAGATTGCTGGTGCAACCCCAGGATAGGCGACAGACTGAGTTCTTCAGCCCCGAATGGGTACAGAAGGCGATGCTGAGACCAAGTGCTTTCAGCATGTGGCTTGAAGGCCTGAATATTGGTGGTGATGCCCGGCAGGTGCTAGCCGATTATTGTGTGGGAGGTACTTCCCAAGACGTTGTTGTGCAGGGGGTGAACTATGGCAGAGCAGTGGTGTTCTGGCTGATAGACGAACTGCAGCGGGTGCATGATGCCAAGCTGATGGCTTATCGCAATGACGGTCATCGGGTACAGGGATGGGCCAACACCATACGTTCCATCTGCGAACGTTCTCATGTTGGACCGCAACTTCAGAATACGGAAAAGGTGCTTTTTGGGCAGCATCTGCTTCCCCGCTATCCCGATAAGACGGTATGCATCGTGGAGAGTGAGAAGACATCGCTGATCTGTGCCTGCCGCTATCCACAGTTCCTATGGCTGGCAACGGGCGGATGTGGCAATCTGCAGACCGATAAACTGCTCCCCTTGCAGCATCGAAGACTCGTGGTTTATCCCGATAGCGGAGAGTATGACAAGTGGAAGGAGCAGATGGCGAAGAGCGGATGCAGGGATTATCGGGTAGTGGACTTCATGGAGCAGTTTGAGGCGAACACCGATATTGCCGATATCCTGTTGGGTGAGGCTCGGCAGAAACCCGAAATCCTGCTGCCTCCTCCTTCTGATGTCTGCCCCTTCTAAACATAAGGTTTATGCTTCGTAAGTATCATCTTTACGAGGCGTAAGTATGGGGGTAATAATTTTATTCATTGTGTAATTTCAAAAGATTGATAATATGGCAGAATTTAAAGTCAGAGCCTATGGCAAGTCAGAGCTTGCCTGGCTTTATTTTCCAACAGCCAATTCGGCTCATACGGCAGTGAATCACTTGATGGCTTGGGTACGTCGCAACCCGGATCTCGTAAATGGGCTCCATAAGTTAGGCTATCGTAAGTCGGCCAAGTTTTTCACTCCTAAGGAGGTGGCTCTTATCATTGATTACCTGGGTGAACCATAAAAATATCCTTATAAAGTATGGTATCTCACGAAACGTATGGTATCGTCAGAATGACCTTTCAAAATGTTGTATCTTTGCTATGTAAACCAAAGGGGTTTACTCGATGAAACTCTCTGACGGACAAGGCGATGGATCCTATGCCTTTGAAGAAAAAAGGAGATGTGGATTTGACAGTAATTAACTCAAAATTTTGAAAGGTATGATTAAGTACGTTTTGAAGCAGAACAAGAACAAGAAGAGTCTTGCTTTTGGTAAGTGGTATGCTTTTCCAGTGGTAGAAGAGACGATGGATCTGGCTAAACTGGCCAAGCACATGGAGGAGCACAATACCGGATTCACGGAGGCTATGTGTCTGGGTATGATGACTGCCATGGTGAAGTGTATCAAGGAAATGCTCCTGGCTGGCAAGAATGTTAAGATTGATAATCTTGCAATCTTCAGCGTGGGCATCCGCAATAAGGTGGGAGCCAAGAGTGAGGCAGATTTTACTGCGGCTAACAATATTGCAGGTGTTAAACTCAGAGCTCGTGCTACCGGTACCTTGAGCAATGCTAACCTTAACACTTCTGCCAGCGTGAAGAAGGCCAGTGTTGTAGGTAGTGCTTCTACCAGTGAAGGTAGTAATAGTCAGACGGGTGAAAATACTCCATCGGGTGGTAATAGCCAGACGGGTGGAAATACTCCATCGGGTGGCAATTCCCAAACTGGTGGCAGCTCTTCTGAGGATAGTGGCTCCGATAATGTTGACTTGTAATACATTGGTATTGTAAGTTGATAATTAAGAATGAAAAATCCCTCGTTCGATTCTTTTCGGACGAGGGATTTTACATTATTCTTTTGTCTTCTTTCTTCCTTAAAATAAGGAATTTACTTCTTCTTAGTCAGCACATAGTGCTTAGCCATGGCGCCTTCTGGCTCAGTACCGAGCGAGTCGGTCATGATGAGGCTGTTGGCATCCTTCACCTTGAAGTAAGAAGTCTCGCCGCTGGATGGGCGGATGATTTCTACTACGTTGTTAGCCAATACCTTGAAGATACCGCTTGCTTCGTCGTGACCATCCTTGCGCTCCAGATAGTCGGCTGAGTACTGATAGGTACTGTCGGCATTGAGCGTCAATACAGTCTTGATTCCAGGACAATCGGCAGCAGGGAGAGTTCCCTCATAGGTGCCGGCGATGGAATCGAGCACGATATCGTTGGAATTGAGCGAATCATTTTCTGCATAGCTGAGGCTATCCTGATCTGCTCCCTGGCTATTTGTCTTCTTGCCATTGCAAGAGACAACTGACAATGCAGCGATAACGGCTGCAGTCAAAACTAATTTCTTTTTCATACTATACTGCTTTTTAAGTGAATACTTATTTTATAGAATACATCCCTTCTGGTGGTATAGAAAACTTCCTTTTAAAAGTTCTTCTCCTGGGGATGAATTCTTTTCGCAAAAGTACGCTTTTATCTGTTACGAGCAAACTTTTTGCATAGAATTTATAGAATATTATACAATTTTTTCAATTGATGATGATGGGCACAATCTCCTCCTCGTTAGGCCAATGAGGCAGATAGAGCAGCGGGCGAGGGGTGCCCCCCAAGCCCGTCCAGTCTATCCGTGTAACAAAGTCGAAATCGGGAGGACCGAAGTCGAAACTTCTTCCATAAAGTACGATGGCGCCTCTACCTTCATCTATCTTCCACAATCCGCCGCCGTAGGTGCATTGCTCGCCTGGAGCCAGCATGTCGCGATGCAGATAGACGTGGCCGAACTTCAGCACTCCGTCTCTATTGATGATGAATTTCTGAAACATCTCTATTTCCGATTTATTCAAAAAGATAGGATAGAGTTATTTCTCTCCCCAAAACATCTTGTCGATGAAATCATAGCGCTTCTCCATCTGGGCATCAGACTTCACAACGGTATTTACATCAATCTGAAGCACAGGAGCTACTGCCTTGCCGTTGGTAGATGGCCACTCTGGCAAACCCAGACCATTTGGATTGCCGGTCTTCACGAAGTTGACATAATACTGGCTGAAGATGTCGCTGATCATATAGTCCTCAGGCTGCCAGTTGAACACGTGGTTGGTAGGCAAAGTACCCATCGCATATTCTATGTCGGCAGAGTGAACGGCTCCCTTATCTCGTGGAGCAGGAGCTGCACCTTCCTTGGCATCTACCACGCCGCCAGCCAAAGCTGCCACCTTTCCCTTGATGGCCATTGCAGGACGAGGATGACAATAGCGGTAGCGGTAAACTGGCTGTCCGCCGGTCAGCTTGTGCATGTTGCCCCATTTCCAGGTAGAATAATCCAGGAAGATATCCGAAGCGAGATTCACGCCTGGCTGCTCCAGTACATCCTTGTCGCTGTTGATTCCGTAAAGACGGAAGAGTTCATCGATGTTCTCTTCTCCGAAAGTAGCCTTGGCGCCAGCCTTCAGATTCTCTACAGTAGGCTGTTTGCCCATCAGTACTGCAGCAGGAGTCATCTCCTGGTTGTTGCCGCCTATGAGCAGAGGCACCTTGGTCTGTTCGCCCTTGGCGAAGACTTCCACTGGCTGTTCTTTCATGAAATAACCATCGATATTATAGACTGGAATCGCTCTTACGCCTGCCAGCTTCATCAGTTTCTCGGCAGGGAGGGCACGAAGTTCGTTGAGATTCTTCATACCAACGTTCTTGCCTACCTTCTTGCCCGTTTCCTTACCTATCTTCTGGGCTATTTTCTGGGCAAGCTGCACGCCTTTCTCTTCGGCTTCCTTCTGGGTAGCAATCTTCTTGAATCCCATCACTGAACCGCTGGAACCCATTGCCTGGGCAAAGAGTCCCTGGCAGAGAGGGGAAGCCATCAGGGCGCTTACCGACATGGAACCGGCTGATTCGCCTACGATAGTGATGCGGTTAGGGTCGCCGCCGAAAGCCTCGATGTTATCCTTCACCCATTGGATGGCAGCCACCTGATCCATGAATCCATAGTTGCCGGAACCCTTGTAGGATGTTTCCTTGGAGAGCTGTGGATGAGCAAAGAATCCGAAGATTCCCTCACGATAGTTGGCTGTGATGGAGATGATTCCCTTGCGCGCCATCGCATCGCCTGCATATCTAGGTTCGCTACCGCTTCCAGCCATCAGTCCTCCGCCGTTGAAATAAATCAAAACCGGCAGATGCTCCTTCATGGTCTTTGCAGGAGTCCATATATTAAGGTATAGGCAATCCTCGCTGTTTGCCTTCGTGCCGAAGTTCATGTCGCCGAAGATAGGTTCCTGCATCGGGTTCGGTCCGAACTCCTTAGCTTCGCGAACGCCCTGCCATTTCTGGGCTGGTTGAGGAGCCTTCCAGCGGAGGTTACCCACTGGTGGGGCTGCGAATGGAATACCCTTGAATACTGTAATGCCTGAGAGGTCTTTTCCTTCGAGAATACCTTCGGCTGTCTTTACCTGAGTCTGCGCCATCATTCCCATAGCAGGGAGCAGAAAGGCGATGGATAAAAGTAGTTTCTTCATATCGTAAATCTTTAGTTTCTTTAAATCTTATAGAATCGTTTTGTAAATCATAACCTGCATTTCTGCAATGATAATGCAAAAATAAACAAAATATCGGTAACTTGTCTTGCTTACCTCAATTTTTTTTCATATTTTTGCAGAAAATAATAAAATGTTGAATCTTTAAAACCCTAATGATTATGATGAAAGGTTATGAACAGAAGAAGTATCCGGTAGCCACCAAGCGCTATGTGCAGTGGCTGGAGTTGGAATCTGATGAAGAGGCAATCCGTGAGTATCGCCGCCTGCATTCCGAGGGAGTGCAGTGGAAGGAAATCCGTGATGGAATCCGACAGGTGGGAATCCTGGAGATGGAGATTTACATCTTCGGCAACCGACTGGTGATGGTTGTGGATGCTCCCGTAGATTTTGATTGGGACAAGTCGATGGCAGAGCTCGCCACCCTCCCTAGACAGGCAGAGTGGGAGGAAGTGGTAGGCAAGTTCCAGAAGTGTGGCAAGGGTGCTACGAGCGATGAGAAGTGGCACATGATGGAGCGTATTTTCTATCTCTACGATTAAAAGTCGTATCTTTAAAATTAAACAGTAAAGTATGAAGAAAAACCTAAATGATTTCAAGCGTCTCTTGCTGACGGCTTGCTGCACCTTGGTGCTTTCGTGTGGCTGGGCAACGGTCAACGAAAAACCTTTTGTAATCCCAGAACTCAAGCAATGGAGCGGGGCAGAGGGAATGTTTACCCCATCGGGCAAATACGTGGTGAAGGGAGGAAAGAACGCCCAGGATGTGGCGAAACTCTTTGCTGCCGATTATCATGACCTGGTAGGAAAACCGCTCACGCCTAAGACGGGAAAGCCCTCTGCCGGCGACATCGTGCTGGTGCTCCAGTCTGATAAGAAATCAGCCCGACTGCTCGGCAAGGAAGGCTATCGCCTCACCATCGGCGACGTAACTACCATCACGGCTTCTTCGGTAGAAGGACTGGTATGGGGTACCCGCACCGTGCTGCAGCTTTCTGAGCAGCAGCGCTCGGCTGGTTTCGTGTTGCCGAAGGGTTCAACCCAGGATAAGCCTGCCTACGGGCTTCGAGGCTTCATGATGGATTGCGGCAGAAAGTTCATCCCGATGTCTTATCTGCGCTCGCTGGTCAAGATGATGTCTTATTACAAGATGAACACTCTGCAGATTCATCTCAACGATAATGGATTCCGACAGTATTTCGGTAACGACTGGGCGAAGACCCCGGCAGCCTTCCGCCTGGAATGCGACACCTATCCGGGACTCACGGCTAAGGATGGCAGCTATTCCAAGGCTGAGTTCATCGAACTCCAGAAACTGGCAGAGCAGTATGGCGTCAACATCATCCCCGAGATAGATGTGCCTGCCCATTCGCTCGCCTTCACTCATTACAAGCCGGAAATCGGTTCCAGGGAATATGGTATGGATCATCTCGACCTCTTCAATCCCGATACCTACAAGTTTGTGGATGGGCTCTTCAAGGAGTATCTGGAGGGCAAGAACCCCGTGTTCCGTGGCAAGGTAGTGCACATCGGAACCGATGAGTATTCCAACGCCAAGAAGGAGGTGGTGGAGAAATTCCGCTATTTCACCGACCATTATATTAAATATGTGGAGTCGTTTGGCAAGCAGGCTGCCGTTTGGGGTGCACTTACTCATGCCAAGGGCGACACCAAGGTGAAGTCGGAGAACGTGATGATGCATTGCTGGTACAACGGTTATGCTGACCCGAAGGAGATGAAGCGCCAGGGCTACAAACTGGTGAGCATTCCTGACGGACTGGTTTACATCGTTCCGGCAGCAGGTTATTATTACGATTACCTGAATTGCCAGTATCTCTACGATTCTTGGACTCCGGCGCAGATTGGCAACGAGAAATTTGATGAGAACGACCCAGCCATTCTCGGCGGTATGTTTGCCGTATGGAACGACCATGCGGGCAACGGCATTACGGTGAAGGATATTCACGACCGACTGTTCCCTGCCCTGCAGACGCTGTCGGCAAAGTGCTGGACGGGTGCTGCAACATCTTTCTCCTTTGAAGATTTCAATCGTCTTCGTCTTGCGCTCAGTGAGGCTCCTGCGGTAAACGAGGCAGCACGCTGGCAGAAGGGCAAGCAGCTAAGAATAGAGACATTGAACCCTGGTCAGACCACGGGTGAGAAGGAAGTGGGCTATGGCTATCGGGTGGAGTTCACCATCGAGGGAGCCGATGAGCCGAAGGGCACGGTGTTGTTCTCATCAGATAACGCCACCTTCTATCTTGCCGACCCTGAAAGCGGCTTGCTTGGTTTTGCCCACGAGGGTTATCTCAACAAGTTCAACTACAGGGTAGAGAAGGGCAAGAAGGTAACTCTGGCGATTACGGGCGATAACAGGAAGACCTGTCTTTATGTGGATGGCAAGTTGCGCGAGGAGTTGGGTCCGCTCACCCTTTATGCGATGCAGCAGAAAGACCTGGCTACATTCCAGAAGTGTGATGCTACAGCCACTCAGCCTATCGTTTATAATCCTTCTGCCAAGATGCACTATCAGCGCACGCTGGTGTTCCCACTCCAGAAGGCTGGCGATTTCAAGAGCCGGATTACGGGAGTGAAGGTGGAGCAGGAGTAGTCTATAAGTGCCCATAAAAGCCCCCTATTTGTTTAATCAGGTAAAAACTTCGTTAAGATAGTTAAAAAATAGGGGGCGAGGAGTACAGCGTATTCAAAATTTTAGTAATTTCGCATCAATACTATCACAGAAAAACAGCTAGCTGTATCAACTAGATGGGTAATAGCAGATAATACCAGATATTCTGGCGTATTTCTTCAAATTTAAAACCTATGAAGAAATATTTCACTAAAAGCCTATGGCTTATTATTGCAGCCTTACTAGTAGTAAGTTGTAGTAAAGAGGATGGCGTGATGGATTCTTTATCACGAAGTGACAAACTGGAAGTTAGCTTCAACTTCTTCGAGAAATCAATCTCAGAAATTGAATCCAGAGCAGGTACTGCTGACGTAGCTCAGGCAGCATCTCCTTGGATTACCCGTGCAGACACCGGTGGGAAGAAGAACCTGAGTGAGTGCAAGCAGATTACTGAGTTGGAGGTAGCTCTGTTTCCGGAAGATAGAGATACGATGTATTTGGTAACCCAATTCTCTACCGACAAGAACTTCGGACAGATGAAACTGTATGTGCCTAAAGGTAATTACAAGATGGTGGCTATCGCCGCTGCCACCGATAACCCTTCAAAAGACAACAAGGTCAGCATCAAATCAAAGACTGAGGTCGTCTTTCCGAAAAATGTGGTCACAGATATGTTTTATACCTATCAGGATATTGCTGTAAAAGATAGAGAAGAAAGCCAGAACTACGACTGCATCCTGAAACGTGGAGTAACCGTATTGCAGCTCAACTGCCGTCAGGAACCTTGCCCGGACTACATGAAGTCGTTCAAATATACGATTACCGGCAACTGCGGTAATGTCTTCAATCCAACTACGGGCCATTGTCTCCAGCCGGCAACCCTGACCAAGACATACGATATCTCGGGCGATCAGCTCAAGGGAAAAAGATTCTTTTTCAGCATCTATTTCTTCTTGGGCGAGGATGATGTTACGGATATTCAGCTGACTACCCAGTCTATTGATACTGAAGATAAAGTGGTGAAAAAAATATCGTTCGAAAATGTCCACATGGTGAAAGGAAAGGTGACCACCTATAAAGGTCCATTCTTATCTACCCACTCTGCTGCATCATTCCTTATCGATTCTCCAACCATTCCAGATTCCGGTTTCAACACAGAATTTGAATAAAAAAGCAAAAACGAAAAGAGGGTGTGTCATGGACTTATGACACACCCTCTTTTCGGAATCCAGCACGGTGCAACCACCAGACAGACCTATATGACCGATAAAATCTTAGTAAAGGTGGTGAAATTTTCGTCTATAGACGAAAATCTTGTTAAAAACAGAGATATTTTCGTCTATGGACGAAAAAAATGTTATCTTTGCACAAAAATTCGAGTATGAACGAAAATATAGAATCAGTAAAGAAGTATAATCTTTGGTTTGGCAACACCATCGATTGCGGTTTTCCCCGTCCGCTTTATACCGAAAGTGTCGCTTCGTATCTTGGCAGCAAGGTGGTGAAGGTACTTACGGGACAGCGACGTGTGGGAAAAAGTTATATATTGCGTCAAACAGCCATGCATCTTGTGCAGCAGGGTGTCAGTAGCAATAATATTGTCTTTATCAACCGTGAACTAACAGCGTTTGATTTTATAGAGAACTATAAAGATTTGGATAATTTTATTCGTTTGTACCGGGAGGAATTGAAACCTGAAGGACGAATTTATATCTTTATAGATGAAGTGCAGGATATTGATGGTTGGGAACGTGTAGTCAACTCGCTGTCTCAAGATTATACTGAAGATTACGAGATATTTATCACAGGTTCTAATTCTAAGATGTTCTCTGGAGAATTATCTACTCTTCTATCTGGTAGATATGTGGAATTTCACATATTCCCGTTGTCTTACGAGGAATATGCGAGTATTCATCAGCTTCCTGCCGGCAGAGTAGGTTATTTGCAGTACATGGCGGATGGTGGTTATCCTGAACTTGTGCATTTCCAGTCTTCCGATGTAAAGCGTAACTATATTTCGGGATTGAAGGATACGGTATTACTGAAAGATATCATACGCAGATATACGATTCGCGATGTAAGATTGCTCGAAGATTTGTTTGCCTATCTGGTTAATAATTCTTCCAATCTTCTTTCTGTTACCAATATTACCAACTTCATAAAAAGCAAGGGACGCAAGACTTCGTATGATACAGTATCTCTATATTTGGGATATATAGAAGAAGTTTATCTAGCACATCGTGCTTTGCGCTATAATATCAAGGGGAAGGAGATTCTTTCTGGCAGTTGTAAATACTATATGAATGATTTGTCGTTCAAGAACTATCTCTATGCCGGATTCGGATATGGAGCTGGGTATCTGTTGGAGAATCTCGTTTATCTAGATCTATTACGGCATGGATATGATGTATATGTGGGGAGTATTAAGGGTAAAGAGGTTGATTTCGTTGCCATCAAGAACGATCGTATCATCTATGTGCAAGCCACTTATATGCTTGTAGATGAGCAGACAATAGAGCGTGAATATGCTCCGTTGGAATGTATAGCGGATAACTATGAAAAAGTAGTAGTTTCGCTTGACGATCTTCAGTTGCCTTCTCGTAAAGGCATTACACATGTGAGGGCATGGGAATTATCTCAGATGTTATAGTTTCATTCAGAATAGTAGATAGCTGCTGTTTTATCATATAAAAAAAGTGTACATCATTTTGCTTCTAAAAGCTAAAATGATGTACACTTTTTGCTAATTATCTCTTTCCTTTAGAAACTGACATAGAGTCGGGCACTGAGAGCCGTGAAATCTCCATTGTCGTTTTTGATGTACTGGAACGATGGCTGAAGGGAGATGGATTCCGTCAGCTGTCTTTTCCACGTTACTTCCAGCGAATATTCCGAACCCTGCTGAAAGCGGGCGTACTGGCCAGACAATCCGCACTCGTTCTTATCGTCCTGATAGGCACCGCCCAGTTCTGCGTATCGGTAGCAGGCATTCTGATGACTGGTGTTCTCGGAATATTGCACCATGCACGAAATGTTCTTGTCGCCAGCCTTCCATACACTCTGCTCTCCGTAAACCCACCAGGCACAGGTGGCCTTGCCCTTGGATTCATCGGCAGAAACCATTTCGCCATCCTCGTTGATCGGATATTGACGGGTATGAACGGCAGCACCGGCAAAATATTTCCCACCTTTATCATTATACTCCAACTGCGACATGTTGAAGATTCCATCCTTCTTCGGGCGAACCAGGAAAGGATTGTCGTGGGCTTTCCAGCCATTATATCCCGCACCATTATACAGACTGTTTCTGAAAGTCCATCCTCCCTTGGTTACATCAAAGTAAAGGGTCAAGCCCGAATACGGATAGTTGGCTATCGGATAGCTGGATGCAACGGTTGGGAAGATTCCCTCAGAACTGTTCTGGAAAAGTGCCGTAACATCAGAGGTGAAGAAATCCTCGTTCACGTTTCTCACACCCACAAACAGATGGCCCGAATTCCACTCGTGCATGTAGCCCAGCACGGCAAGCATGGCGAAGTTGTTGTCTGCATCTATGTTCGAAAATCCCTGCCAGTCATCAATAATGCCATCGTTGGTCTTTGCCACATGCAGTGTAGCCGCCTCGAACGAATCCTTTCCTTTTCCTATCGGAACACTCAGTTCCAATCTCAGCTGATTGATCAGATTGGTATTCTTGTTCATGTCCCATTGCCATTCAGAAATATATTGTCCGTTAAAGCTCTGTGCATAAGCAAGGCAAATATTGATGCTGCCTAAAATAATAAAAATAATTCTCTTCATTTCTTTATGTTTTTGTATAATCTTCATGTTTTGTATCATTTCTTGTTCACTTACTCGCCGCCTGCGAGCATCTCGCTAATTCATGCTGCAAAGGTACTGGGTATTTGAAAATCCTGCAATACTTAATAATCGGTATTTTTATTTCTTCTAAATAGCAGAGTGGCTATCTTTATCCCCATTTCTAGGTATTTTTATTTATTCTAAATAGTTGTGGTTCCGCCTAATCCCTATTTATAGGTAATTAGACGGAACTAACAATAAACATTTTTTGTATTATAGCCAGCGTTTGAAAGCTCGGATGTAAAGAGTTTTAAGCCATTGTGTCAATACGCAGTAAGACAGCAGAATGCCTGCCAGCCATGGAAAGTAAGTCCATGGAAGAGGACTTAAGCCTATCGAACTGCCGAATGAACTGAACGGAATGCAGATGCCGACAGCCATGATGGAGAAGGTCATCAGCATCACAGGCCATGAGGCAGAACTCTGGATGAACGGAACCTTGCGGGTGCGGATCATGTGAACGATGAGTGTCTGCGAGAGCAAACCCTCTACAAACCAACCCGACTGGAAAAGGGATTCCATATCCGGCCCCTGGCACTTGAATACCCACCACAGCACCATGTAGGTGACAATATCGAATATCGAACTGATAGGTCCAATCCAAATCATGAATCTGCTCAGGTCGCCCGAGTCCCACACGCATGGTTTGGCGAGGTATTCCCTGTCCATTCGGTCGAAAGGAATGGTGGTCTGCGAAATATCATAAAGCAGATTCTGAATGAGCAGATGAATCGGAAGCATCGGCAGGAAAGGCAGGAAGGAACTCGCTGCCAGTACGCTGAACATGTTTCCGAAGTTGGAACTAGCCGTCATCTTCACGTATTTCACGATGTTTCCGAAGGTCTTTCTGCCTTCCAGTACGCCGTTCTCCAAAACCATCAGGTCTTTCTCCAGCAGGATGATGTCGGCACTCTCCTTGGCAATATCTACAGCTGAATCTACCGAGATTCCGATATCTGATTCTCGCAAGGCTGCTGCGTCATTGATTCCGTCGCCCAGGAAGCCCACGGTGTTGTTCTTCTTCTGCAGGAGCTGGATGATTTCCGACTTCTGCATCGGTGTAAGCTTCGAGAAGATGCTGCATTTTACCACCGCTTTCTGTTTCGCCTCCTGACTCATGTTTTCGAGTTCCGGCCCCGTAACGGAATCAGAAGTATTGATTCCTACCTGTCGGGAAATCGCCTTTACCACCGCCTCGTTGTCTCCCGAAAGTACTTTTACTTCCACGCCGTGCTCGTGCAACTGCTTGATGGCCTGGGAAGCTGATTCCTTTGGAGGATCGAGAAAGGCAAGATAGCCAATGAGAACCATCTCCTTTTCATCTTCGATGGCAAAGTTGTTTTCCTTACTCAGGAAACTCTTCTGCGTCAGGGCCAGCACTCTCATACCTTGTGCATTCATCTCCTTCACGAATCTCTGTGCCTTGCTTCGCATGCTGTCTGATAAAGGCTGAACCTTTCCGCCGAATTCCGCAAAGCTGCAAACCGTCAGCATTTCTTCTACGGCTCCCTTGGTGATAATCTGTCGCTTGCCATTTCTGTCTTCTACCACCACCGACATGCGTCTTCTAGTGAAATCGAACGGAATCTCATCCACCTTTTTATATGAGCTGCTCAGCGATTCCAGTCCCAGTTCCTTGACGTGCGAGAGGATGGCGCGATCCATCAGGTTCTTAAGTCCCGTCTGGAAATAACTGTTGAAATAAGCGTGGCGCAGAATGCGGTTTTCCTTATCCTCGGTTCCATCCACGTTCACGTGGCGCTCCAATACGATGTGGTCCTGCGTCAGGGTGCCCGTCTTGTCGGTACAGAGAATGTTCATGGCACCGAAATTTTGAATGGCGTTCAAATCCTTTACGATGGTCTTCTTGCGCGACATTACCATCGCTCCTTTCGAAAGGTTGGCGGTTACAATCATCGGCAACATCTCGGGAGTCAATCCCACGGCCACGGAGATGGCGAAGATGAAGGCCTCCATCCAGTCGCCCTTCGTAATGCCGTTGACCAGGAACACAATAGGCACCATCACGAGCATGAAGCGGATGAGCAGCAGACTCACCTTGGTGATTCCCTTGTCGAAAGCCGTAGCGGCACGATGGCCCGCCACGTTCTTGGCAATGGTTCCCAGATAGGTGTGGCTGCCGGTGGCGAAGACAATGCCTTTTGCCGATCCGCTCACCACGTTGGATCCCATAAAGCAGATGTTGTCGAGGTCAACGATGCTGCCCGTATGGTTGCGGGCTTCCGAAAGATTCGGGAATTTTTCGATGGAATCTGATTCGCCTGTCAAACTGGATTGGCTGACGAACAAATCCTTGGATTCGATGATGCGGACATCGGCAGGAATCATGTCGCCGGCAGAGAGCATGATGAGGTCGCCAGGTACCAGTTCCTCGTTGCTGATTTCATCGCCCGGCGAACCGCCACGGGTGCTTGAGCCAACACGCATTACATAGCAGGTGTTGGTCACCATCTTCTGTAGAGCTTCGCTGGAGCGGTTGGCCTTCCATTCCTGCACGAAGCGGAGGATGGTGCTCAGGATAATCATGGTCGAGACAACGATGATGGAAGTCCAGTCCTGGTCGCCAGGATCAGCCATCCATACATCCATCACGTAGGAGATGGCCACCAGGGCGGTGAGCACGCCTACGAACGGATTGATAAACGCCTTGGCAAGCATTACGAGCGGCTTTTTCTTCTGCTCGTGTACAATCTCGTTCTTGCCATAGAGCGACTGTCTCTTCTCTACTTCTTCATCGGTGAGTCCCAATGAGGTAGTCTGGAAGTAAGTGAGCACCGTGTTGAGTGGTGCCTTTGCAGCCATCAGTACCGTCTCGGTATTGAAAGCCATTTTTCTGATGTTTTTTTTCTTCTTCCACATAATTGCTTTACTTTTACTTGATGTGAATTATTGTTTTGCGGTTGCAAAGGTAAGCAAACTATGTGGAAGAAGCCGTTAGAAAAGAATTAGAACGGTATTAGAAAACTATTAGAGAATCAGTAAGTCGTTTATTAATAGGGAGATGTATATTGTGAGGATTATGCTAGATATGTGGAATCTCCACAATGAAGAGGGTTCCCTTGCCCTGCTCCGAATGCACGGCGATGTTGCCATCATGCAGATGGATAATCTTATGGGCCAGTGTCATCCCGATGCCGTAGCCTTCTACTTTCTTCTTCTCATCTCCGCCTCCTCTATAAAATAAGGTGAAGAGATTCTCCTTATCCTTTGCCGACATTCCAAAACCGGTGTCTGCCATGCGGACGATGCTCCATTTATCTCTGAAGGAAATCTGGACGATGGAAGAATGATTCTCCGAATACTTGCAGTTGTTCTCTATCAGATTCGAGAAGGCGATGTTCAGCAGATAAGGATTGCCGAGGACGGTAATCAGACTGTCATCGTCTTCTTCCTCGTTGCAGAAGAGTAGGTCGATGCTGTATTCCGGATGTGCCCGCAGGATGAGTTCTCTTGCATCTAATAAAAGTTCATCCAGGCGAACCTCTCGCATGCTGATTTCTTCCTTGCCGTAATCCGCCTTTGCCAGGTTCAGCAAACCATCTATCAGTCGGGTCATTCGCTTGGCGTCCTGCTGCATATTCTGCATGGCGAGCTGGTACTGCTCGTTGGTTCGCTCTTTCTGCAGCGAAACATCGATTTCGGCTGTTAGGGCAGCCAGAGGAGTACGCAGTTCGTGAGACACGTTGCTCACAAACTGCTTCTGTGAATTGAATGAAATCTCCAGTCGCTTGAGCAGTTCATTGAAAGCGATGGTCAGTTCGCCCAACTCATCTTTTTCGTTCTTCACGGGGATGCGGCGGTCGATGTGGGAGGCTGTAATAGTTTCAGCCTCATTCACGATGTTTCTTATCGGTTTGAGGGAGAGTTTTGCCAGAACATAGCCGGCGATGAAGAGCAGCGACAATCCGATGATGAAGAGGCAGATGAGGGTTTCCTGCAGTCCCACAAGGTTGTCGTAGCCGTAGCCGTCATAAGCGGCAGCTGTAACAATATAATCCTTTCCCTTGTATTGGAAAACCATTCCGATGCCCTGGTATTTTCCGATGTGGAATTCAATCTCTTTTTTCTGAATGATTTCCTTGATCATCCCTTCGGTTTCCTTCACGATGTCGTTGTGGATGGCATCGTGGTAGAGCATGTGGAAATCGGTGGTATAGACGGCAACCTCTACCTCGTTGATAAACTTCCTATTGTTCAGATAAACCGACTGCATGGTCTTGGCATCTACCTGTCCGGCCAGGAAGAGATTGGCCTTGGTAATGCCTTCGCTTTTCAGGTTTCTGAAGAAAGTCTGGTCGCGGGTATGTTCGCTGACCAGGTAAATGAGCACCATGCAAAGCAGAAAGATGGTTGCCGTAATGCAGGTGTATTTAAGGGTAAGGGATGTTCTGATCTTCATATCTCTTTTCTTTCTGGTTTTATTCAAATTCTTATTCGGTTTTTCTGTTTGGTTCGTTACATCTTGTCCGTCAAGATAAAACCAACTCCCGGCTTGGTATGAATCAGTTTCACCTCGAAGTTCTTATCCATTTTCTTTCTCAGATAGTTGATATAGACATCGATGAAATTGGTGCCCGTATCAAAATGGGTGTTCCAAACCTTTTCTGCTATTTCCACTCGGCTCACTACCTTTTCTGCATTCTCCACCAGATAAACCAGCAGGTTGTATTCCTTAGGCGAAAGCTTGACAGGTTCGCCGTTTCGTGTTACTTCCTGTCTTTCAAGATTGATGCACAGGTCGGCGTATGAAATCTCCTTTGCCACATCAACCTTAGCCACGGCTCTTCTTTTCTGCAATACTCTCACTCTCGCCAGCAGTTCTCTGAAATCGAATGGCTTCACCATGTAGTCGTCGGCTCCCACATCGAAGCCTTCCAGCTTATCATCGGCGGTTCCCAGAGCCGTGAGCATCAGAATCGGGATTTCTTCATCCGCCTTTCTGATTTTCTGGCAGAGTTCGAAACCATTGAGCTTCGGCAGGATGATGTCTGAGATAATCAGTTGGAAATCATTCGATTGAAACAGTCTCCATCCCATCTCACCATCGTAAGCCACCAGAACCTGATAGCCGTTCTCTTCCAGACCGATTTTCAATAAATCAGCCACTCGCTTTTCGTCTTCTATCACTAAAATCTTAATCATACTTATAATCGTCTTTTTGTAGCTTGCAAAAGTACATCAATTTTAAAGATTCCCACGCTTCTTCACTTTTTATTATGGAAAATTAACCGTAATATCTTAAAAAAACTTTGCCTTGTCAGATATTATTCGTACCTTTGCCTTGTTTTAAAAAGTTTAATCAGTTAGAAATCAGTTTAATCAATTTAATCGGTTAGAAAAATGAAGAAGATATTAAATCCATATTTGAACAAGGAGGGTTACAACTGCGTTTGCTGTGCCCCCAACAATCCTGTAGGATTGCATCTTGAGTTTTGGGAAGAGGGTGAGGATGTGCTTACCATCTGGAATCCCGGCGAGAATTACCAGGGCTGGATCAATACCCTGCATGGCGGAATCATCAGTATGCTGATGGATGAAGTGGCAGGCTGGGTCATCAACCGCAAACTGCAGACCACGGGTGTGACGATGCAGCTCAACGTGAAGTACAAGAAGCCTGTGATGACCACCGATTCGCAGATTACGGTGCGTGGTCACATCGCCAGTCAGCGCCGCAACATCGTCACCATCCACCTGACTCTGGAGAATTCCAAAGGCGAGGTTTGTGATGAGGGCGAAGCCATCTACTTTACCTTTGGTCCTGATAAAGCCAAAGAGATGGGATTCGACTGCTGCAAGATAGAGGGGGAGGAATAACTCTCCCCCTTATTGATGAGGAATTTGATAAGGAAGCCTTTCTTATGAAGACTTCCTTTTATGAAGTCTCTTTACGATGCAGCAGCAGTCTTCTTGTTGAAGAGCCAAATCGACAGAATGACGATTGCGATGCTTATCAGGCTGAGGCTTGCTTCCATCATCGGAGTGCTGGCGATGTAAGTATCGTAGCATTCTTCAGGAATCAGGCAGAGCGTATTGTTGGTGATGTGGATGATGATGCCCGGAATCAAACTCCTGGTTCTGTAACACATCCACGCCATGACGATTCCCAGAATGATGGGTCCAGGAATCTGTGCCGGGTTGAGATGGATGAGCCCGAACATGATGCTTGAAGCGATGATAGCATACCAGGGACTGATGTTCCATCTCAGCATCTTTCTCATCATCAATCCGCGGAAGAGATATTCTTCGGCTATAGGAGCAATGATGCAGAGTACCAGGATTCCAATCGGATTATGTGCCAGGTTAACAAAATTCTGCTCCATGTAATCAGGCAAATCCATGAAACTTTCTAATGCAGATATCGGAATGGCTTGGAACAATCCCATTATAAAGGCCAGCAAGAAGATGATGGTCTTAGGCATCTGCTGAATCTTTTCCAGGCGAACACGCAGATGGAATTTCTTTCGGCATTTATGAATCATATATAGCTCTGCTGCCAGCATATAAATTGCCGGGATCCATGCACTATTGATGGTTGTCTTCGTCAGGAATTCGATAAATTCGCAGCTCAAAGCTGCTGCAATGCCAACCGGAAATGCGGCAAGCATGGACATCAGATAGACGTAGATGGCACTTCTGGTGCCAGGCCATGCACGATACAGGAACCATCCCTTGGTTCCGTTTCTTCCCTTTGACAGGATTGCTGAAAGTTTTTCTTTTTCCATAAAGCTGTAGTTTTGTTTGTTTATGCAAAGATATAATAAAATCCTGGCTTGTTGGGTTAAGTGCATGTTATTTTTATGTTAAAATATCGCCACCCTCGAAGAAGTTAAGTTTTGTTTGTCATGCTCAGTCTGCGTTTAAGAGTTTCTTGAATCACAATTCCCCAGAAAGCCGTTTCCTGCCC
>ERZ1026846.726-NODE-726-length-24145-cov-8.387796_pt1 | contig 24145 bp, 17 predicted proteins | sample MGYA00380153_ERZ1026846 | MGnify/ENA primary metagenome ERZ1026846 (study PRJEB33269, sample SAMEA4719789) | human gut metagenome | biome: human-associated habitat; feature: organic feature; material: feces | place: Cameroon | collected 2013-10 ...
AAAAAGACGTTACGTAGCTAACGATTTCCTTAACTTAATAGCATTACTCATGCGGGGAAGGTTTAGACGGTGCGACGCTTCGCGTCGAGTTTTATAAAGGGCGATACCCGAAAGTGGTATGTAAGTCACTCGTCCCTAGCTGCCAGTCACTCGTCACCCATTTCTTCCCCAATCTCCTTGAACAGGGCGATCCAGTCCTTTGCCTCGTCCTTTTTCACGATCTGGATCGCCATGCCGGCGTGGACGAGGACGTAGTCACCGAGCTTTGCTGGCACCATGGAGAGGTTCACACGGACCTCAGAGCCGGAAAAATCGACCATGCCATGCGTGCCTTCGATGGAGACGACGCGGCCGGGATATGCTACACACATAGGGATGCTCCTTTCGAAAATATAGGGTTCAGGTTGGTAGGTTCAGGGTTCAGGGTTAGCCCGTGAGACGTGCTACCCCTTTGATTGGGAATGAAAGAGTGGGAGCGGGTTCTATGGTTTCAGTGGGTTCAACAGGTTCAACGGGGGCGGTGCGGCGCATAAAAATAAGGAAGCGCCGCGGAGTTTTAGAATATATGGTATTTACGAAAGATGAGAAACCTGTGAACCTTTTGAACCTCTTAACCTATGAGGATTCATATAAAGGGTAGAAGTTATTTTCTGCTTTCATCCTTCAAGGTTGTGGTGGCGGCTTCGCCGCGAATATATATGGGGTGATACCTGCTTGAGACGTTAGACTTGAAGACTAAGAGACTTGAGATGTCAGATGTCTGACCCCTAATCCCTAGCTACTAGTCACTAGTCACTAGTCATCACCAAGCAGTCCATACCATGCCTGTCCGAGCGCGATGCCGCCATCGCCCGGCGGGACTTTTTCATTGGTATACACAGAAAAGCCGCGATTTTGAAGCGCTTCCCGCGCACGGGTCAGAAGAAGCTGATTCGAAAAACAGCCGCCGGAGAGGAGGATACGCGAGAGGCCGAAGTGCTCCGCCGAGGAGAGGATCATCTCGGCGATGGCCTCGTGAAAGGCGAGCGCCATTTCTTCTATTGTACCATGGGACGCCAGCAGCGCGCGGATGAGCTCACGGCCATCCCACAGAAGGCGGCCGTCCCGCTCTTTCCCTTCCCAGAAAATCTTCGGAGCGTGCGTGGCTGCCATCGCGGCGGCTTCCAGCGCCATGGGGCACTCGCCTTTGAAATGATTCTCCTCGCCAAGTCCCAAAAGCGACGCCGCCGCATCGAAGAGACGGCCCATGGAAGAATTTTCTATCGTATTCACATGATGAGAGAGCGCAGCGCGGACGAAAGGCGCGCGCGGATCCTTCGACGGAAGGTCTGCCGCGGCCAGATAAGAGAGTGCGCTCTTCCACGCCTGTTTCATAGAGGCATCGCCTCCGATCATGGAAACCGGTGCAAGGTGCCCCACGCGCTGCATGGACGTCCCCTCGCAGAGAAGGATCTCGCCGCCCCAGATGCTGCCGTCCTCCCCATAGCCTGTGCCGTCAAAGACGAAGGCAAGGGACTTCTCCCGCAGATGGTGCTCCGCCATGACAGAGAGCGCATGGGCGTGATGATGCTGGACGGTATAAAAGAGAAGTCCCCTCTCTCTGGCTATTGTTTCTCCCATCATGCGGGACAGGTAGGCAGGATGCCGATCGGAAATGACCGCTTGCGGCGAAAGCCCCAGCATCTCTTCCCAGTCCTGCTCCGTTTCCAGAAAAAACGCCTGCGAGCGTTCATTTCGGATGTCGCATGGCACCTCGGCCGGATACAGCGAACCGCCGCCCGTCAGAGCAAAGCCCGGTGCCATGTCCGCCCCTGTCGCAAGGACCATGCCGGATGGTGCGTCTCTCACCACCGGTTCGGGGAGGAAACCGCGCGTCCGTCGAAGGAGCTGCGGACGCCTTCCCTGCCGCTGCATGACGCTGTCATCGGCGGGGCGCAGGATCTCCCTGCCATAGAAGAAAAGCCCTGCGATGTCTTCCTCTGCTTCGTAGTACGCCAGCGCTTCCTCGTCTCTGAAGATCATCGGCTCGCCGCTCCGGTTTGCACTCGTGACGATGAGCGGCGCGTCTACGCCGCTAGAAAGCAGTGCATAGAGTCCGGTCGAGGGCAGACAAATTCCCAGTCGCGGCACGCGAGATGCCACGGCAGGAAGGACCTTCCGTTTCGGCGCGGCAAGCAGGATCGGGCGCACGGGAGAGGTGAGCATTCCGATTTCTTCCTTCGAAAGCTCCGCCCACGCCTTCGCCATGTCGATGTCTTTCATCATCAGCGCAAAGGGTTTCCCGCTGCGGTGCTTCATGCGGCGAAGAGAAAGCACCGTTTCCTTCTTGTCTCCGCGGCAAACGAGCTGATACCCGCCCATGGCCTTCACCAGAAGGATCGCGCCCTCTTTCGCAAGACGGATCGCCTCTGCCATAGCCGCCTCTTTTTCAAACTGTCCCTTCCTCGTCCATCCCTTCAGCTGCGGGCCGCAGTGCGCGCACGCGATGCTTTCCGCATGGCAGCGGCGGTCAGAAAGGCTTTCGTACTCTTTCTCGCAGTCCTTGCAGAGAGGGAAATCCTTCATCGCCGTCCGCTCACGGTCATAGGGGAGCGCCTCGATCATCGTATAGCGCGGCCCACAGGCGGTGCAGGACGTGTAGGGGTAGCCATAGTGATGGTCATTTGGATTTCTCATATCCGCCAGACAATCTTCGCAGATAGCAAGGTCCGCCGGAAAGAGCGGCGCGCGCGCCGCTCCTCCGCTCAAGATCGCGCGGAAATCGGGCAAAGGCGCATGGGATATTTCCTCCGCACGCAGTTCCGCGACCTCTACAGGCGGCCGCGCAGCCTGTATGTCCCCCATGAAAGAAAGGAGAGCCTCGCGGCTCCCCTGTGCAATGATAGTGACGACGCCGCCTTCATTTCTGACGGTGCCTGTGATATGATGCTCCCCTGCCAGACGGCAAATGAGCGGACGGAAGCCCACGCCCTGCACACGGCCAAGGGCAGTGATGCGATAAGTCAGCATGGCAGGCTCCTTTCAGAAATAAAAGATTCACGGGTTCAACAAGTTCTATGGGTTCTATGGGTTCTATGGGGAAGGTGGCGGCTTCGCCGAGATCGATGGCTCAGGTCGCAGCTGTTCTGGCATTCGTTATCTCACATACGACGTTTCTCACCGCTCAGGATGACGAAACGGGGGCGATGCCCGAAGGCCTGCGGATAGCAGGTTTCCCGTTTAAGTTTTTCAAACATCATCCACCTGACCGCAAATGACAAAGATTCGAGGGCTTCGCTCGAAATGACGATACGAGAAGAGCGGTGTCTCACATTGGTTTTCATGCCGCCGCGTGGATCCATCCTGCGCCTTTGGCGCGGCCCCTCTCCAGGGGCCTGCTCAGTTGGGGTAAAATTCCTAATCCCCAGCCACTCATCCCCAGCTACTAGTCACCAGTCACCTTCTCGCAGATCCACTTCGCGGCCTCTTCGTAGCCTTCGCCGGTCTTTCCGCTGACCTTGAAAACGGGCGCGGTCTTATTCAGATGGCGGATGCCTTTCATGAAGAATTCTTCATCGAAGTCCAGATAGGGCATGAGGTCGACCTTGTTCAAAAGGATCATGTCCGCTTTTTCAAAAGCGAGCGGATACTTGTACGGCTTGTCGCTGCCGTCTGCCACGCTGACGATGAGGAGCTTCATGTGCTCGCCGATATCCAGCTCGGCAGGACAGACAAGATTTCCTACATTTTCGATGAAGAGGACGCCCGGCGCATCGAAATCCATGGTATGTACCGCGTTATGCACGAGCGGTGCGTCCAGATGGCAGGCGCCGAAGGTATTGATCTGCGCCGCCTTCACATGCTGCTTTCTGAGGCGCTCGGTATCGATGTCGGACTCGATATCGCCCTCGATGACATAGACCTTGCGCGCGATGTACTTCATGAGCTGCTCGAGCGAGGTGGTCTTGCCCGTCCCCGGTGCGCCCATGACATTCACGGCGAAAATATTCCGTTCCGTCAGGTAATGTCTGACATGCTCGGCAATGTGATTGTTATGGGCGTAGATGTTCTCCATCACGCCGGCTTTGACCATATGCATAATTGATTCTCCATTTTTCTTTATTATTTAATCGGCGAAGCCGCCACCACCATTTCTCATGTCTCATGGTTCTCGATTTCCAAGTCCACGCTCTCTATATAAAACTCTTTCCCGATCTCTGTCGGGGAGCCATCGCCGCCGCAGTGGGGACAGGTGAAGGAGAAGCGCTTGCGTTCAAAAAGAGCGCCGCAGTGGTCGCAGCGCATCTTCGGCTTGATATCTTGGATCGTCAGGATCGCCCCCTCGCAAAGGGTGCCTTCGGAAATCACATCAAAGTACATCTGGATGGACTCTCCGATGAATCCCGAGTCTTCTCCCACGACGAGATGGATCGCTTTCACCAGACCGCCCTTTTCACGGGCGGTCTTTTCTGCGATGCGGACGATTTCCAGTGTCACCGGATACTCATGCATGGGGCTCATCCTTCTTCACGGGTGGACGCGGACGGGCAGAACGCACCGGCGCTTTCCCGGTGAGCGTGAGTACGAGAGCTTGATCCTCGCCTTCCTCCCACTCTTCTTTCATCGTGAGACATTTCGCCGGACAGTTCTCCGCGCATACGCCGCAGGCCACGCATTTCTCGCGGTCAATCGTCCACTGGCGTGTCTTCCGGTCGATCGTGATCGCCTGCATCGGACAGCTGTGTTCGCACCGTCCGCAGAAGAGGCATTTCTCGATGTCATTCTTCACATGATGCGGATTCTCCGACTGCGGCACGTCCTTTGCCGGTTCCGGGGCAGGGACTGCTTTTACAGGTTCTGCCTTCGGTGGTTCTGCCGGCTTGGCCGCCGGACGCGGACGAGCCAGCCGCACAGGAGCCTTTCCGGTGAGCGTGAGCACGAGGGCTTGATCCTCGCCTTCCTCCCACTCTTCTTTCATCGTGAGACACTTTGCCGGACAATTCTCTGCGCATACGCCGCAAGCCACGCATTTCTCGCGGTCGATCGTCCACTTCCGGGTCTTCCGGTCGATCGTGATCGCCTGCATCGGGCAGCTGTGCTCGCAGCGTCCGCAGAAGAGGCATTTCTCGATGGTATTCTTCACATGATGCGGATTCTCCGACTGCGGGACATCCTTCGCCGGTTCCGGGGCAGGGACTGCCTTCGGTGGTTCTGCGGCAGGCTTTGCAGCTTCCGCCGGTTTAGCCGCCGGACGCGGGCGGGCGGGGCGCAGCGGAGCCTTCCCGGTGAGCGTCATCACGAGGGCTTTATCCTCGCCTTCCTCCCACTCTTCCTTCATCGCAAGACACTTTGCCGGACAGTTCTCCGCGCATACGCCGCAGGCCACGCATTTCTCGCGGTCGATCGTCCACTGGCGTGTCTTCCGATCGATCGTGATCGCCTGCATCGGGCAGCTGTGCTCGCAGCGTCCGCAGAAGAGACATTTCTCGATGGCATTCTTTACATGATGCGGATTCTCCGACTGCGGAGTCTCTTCTTTCGGCGCGGGAGCCGGTTCCACCTTCGGAGCCGGCGCACATGCCGGCTCTGCCGAAGGCGCCGGCGGCGCGGGACGCAAGCGAGGGCGACGGGTCAGCACCTTGCCCTGATAGGTGGTGACAGCGGCTTTATTTTCTCCTTCTCCCCATGTATCTTCAAGGGAGAGGCACTTCGCCGGACAGTCAAGCGCGCAGGCACCGCAGGTGATGCACTTGTTGCGATCGATCGTCCATGTACGGTTTCTGCGGTCGATCGTGATGGCATCCACAGGGCAGGCCTTCTCGCACTTGCCGCAGAAGAGGCATTTCTCGATGTTATTTTTTACGTGATTGTCAGCCACAGCCGCTTCCGCCGCAGATGACGGCTGTGCTTCCTCCATAACAGGCTGCGCCGCCGGTCTTCTTCGGAGCTTTGCGACCCCGTGAACGGTGATTTCTGTGCGATTGCCCAGGTAGCAGCCGAGCGAGAGACACTTCCTCGGGCAGTTGTCGATACAGGTACCGCAGTTCACGCAGGCTTCGAGGTTGATGCGCCATGTACGGTTTCTGCGGTCGACGGTGATGGCACCCGCCGGGCAGTTTCTTTCGCACATGCCGCAGAAAATACACTTCATCACATTATTGACGATATGGCTTCGGTCATCCATCGCGAGCATGGCTGCATTCTGCGCGGCGACTGTCTTCTTGACTTCGCTGCCGCCCTCTTTTTTGACGGCGGTCAGAATGATCTCCGTCTTTTCAAGGCCCGGCATCGCATAGTGCGGATCCATGGAGAGGCACTTCTTCGGACACGCCTCCACACACGCGCCGCACTGGATGCAGGCGAATGGATCGATCCTCCACTCGCCTGTCTTTCTATCGACAGTGAGTGCGCCAGAGGGACAGCTTCTTTCGCACATGCCGCAGAGAATGCACTGGCTGACGTCATTCACCACGCGCCCGCGGACGCCTTGACAGAAGGTCTTCGGTGCCAGCGGATACTCCGAGGTCACAGGAGGCTTGAATAAATTCGCCACGGCCTGTTTGATATATACCAGGTAACTCATATGTGAAAGCCTCCTTTTGACTTGGGGAAAAATAAGGGTTCAGGTTGATGGGTTCAGGTTGATGGTGCGGCGCATCATACTTTGGAAGCGCCGCGAGTTCTATATAAAGCCCCTTCCCCTCGGGAAGGGGGTACTATACGGGGAAGGCTGTCATCCTCCATTCAAATTCGCTTCGCGAATCTTGCGATGCTGCGCATCGCCAACCTCCGCCCCTTCGGGGCACCTCCTTCCAGAGGAAGGAGGGAGAGCGGGAAGCGCCATTATATTTGCGGCGAAGCCGCCACCACCATTTCGCATTTCTAGGGAAGCACTGATTCCCCAACTGTTCCACCGCACCCCTGAACCCTGAACCTTGAACCTTGAACCCGACCTATCTTTCGCAGCAGCTGATGCAAGGGTCGATGGTCAGGATGATATTCGGCACATCGGCGAGGTCGCAGCCCTGCAGCATTTTGACGAGGGCCGCGATATTGCAGTTCGTCGGGGTGCGGAGACGGAAACGCTCGAGATTCTTTGTGCCATTTCCCTTGACATAATAAATGGCTTCGCCGCGCGGCTGTTCGACGCGGGTGAAAAATTCGCCTTTGGGCGGGACGCCGCGGACAGGGGCTGCGATCGCGCCTTGCGGCAGATTTTGGAGCGCGCCGAGGATGATGTCGATGGACTGATAGAGCTCGCCGATACGTACCTTTGCACGGGCGAGGCAGTCGCCGGTCTGCTCCAGGACCGGATGAAATCCCAGATCCCTGTATGCGCCGTCATCATCGGCCATGCGGTAATCATTCGGGACGCCGCTGGCGCGTGCCATCGGGCCGACACAGCCCAGCTCCATCGCCTCATTCATCGAAAGGATACCGACTCCCTCCAGACGCGTCTGGATGGTATCGTCATAGAGAAAGACAGACGCCATCTCTTCGATCTCCTTGCGTAGGCCGGTGAGCCTCTCCTCGATGCTCTTCTTCATGGCATCCGTGAGGTCACGGCGCACGCCGCCCACCTCGCAGACGGAGAAGATGACGCGGCCGCCGGTCGTTTCTTCGAAAATATCCAGGATCGTCTCGCGAAGCCGCCAGCAGTGCATGAAAAGGCTCTCGAAGCCCAGCGCATCCGCGCCAAGTCCGAGCCACAGGAGATGGCTGTGCAGGCGGGAAAGCTCATGCCAGATCGTACGCAGGTAGCTCGCACGGCGCGGCACGTCGATCTCCATCAGCCCTTCGACGGCCTTCGCATAGCCCCAGCCATGCCCGAAGGAGCAGATGCCGCAGACGCGCTCTGCGACATAGATGAACTGCTTGAAATCGCGCTTCTCGACCAGCTTTTCCAGTCCGCGGTGAACGTAGCCGATGGACGGCACGGCGCGGACGACTTTCTCATCCTTCAGCTCCAGATCCAGATGGATCGGCTCCGGCAAGACCGGATGCTGCGGGCCAAAGGAAACGGTAGTGAGTTCAGCCATTGCCATCCTCCTTCTTCACGACAGATGCATCGACGCCAAGACCGCTGCGAAGGTTCACCTTCACGGCCTGCTTCGCGTGGACGGCATTCGACAGGTCATGCCACGGCGTCTTCTGCGCAAGGTGGTAGAAATGCCCGCCATAGTCCACATCGGGCGCGATGAAACGGACATCCAGCCCGAAAAGATCGTGGATCTCATTCTCCCACACAAAGCCGTACCAGTACAGGCTCGTGATGCTCATGACGGAGCCGTCGAGCGCCGCGGTCAGACGCAGGTGGTAGAGGAAATAATTTTTGTCAAAGGTGTATGTCAGTTCGAAGCCCTCCGTGGTACGGGTGCAGAGGATCTGGACCAGGCGGCAGCCTTCTTTTTTGAATCGCGCCACACGCTCCAAGAGGTCTTCCGGGCGAATGATGATAAACTGCTGTTTCATAGATATTCTCCTTTGGGAGGGGGATAGAAATGGGTTCAGGGTTCAGGGTTCAGGCGCGGCGCATAAAAATCAGAAGCGCCGCAAAGTATAAATAAGGCGATGCCCGAAGGTGTTATTCAAGCTACAAGTCACTAGTCACTCGGCACCACTAATCCCTAATCCCTAGCTACTCATCCCTGCTTTCAAACTCCAGGGTGATAGTGCGGCGCTTTATAAATATTTCGCACCGCACCATAACCTTGAACCCGCCAACCTGAACCCATCAACCTTTTCTCAGTTTCTTCTGCTTTTCTTCCAGCACGGAAAGGCCTTTGACTACGCCATCAATGATGGCCTCCGGACGTGCGGCGCAGCCGGGGACGTAGACATCGACGGGGATCGCCTTGTCCATGCCGCCAAGCATATTATAGCACTCGCGGAAGATGCCGCCGCTGCAGGCGCAGGTCCCGACGGCGATCACCACCTTCGGCTCCGGCATCTGTTCATAGATCTGGCGGACGACAGGCAGGTTCTGTGCGTTCACGCCGCCGGTGACAAGGAAAATATCGGCGTGCTTCGGGTCACCGGTATTGACGATGCCGAAGCGCTCCACGTCATAGAGCGGTGTCAGGCACGCAAGCACCTCGATATCACAGCCGTTGCAGGACGATCCGTCATAGTGGATCAGCCAGGGAGATTTCTTTTCAAAGCTCATACATGACCTCCGGGATGGAGTGAATTGGGATAGGTTGTTATTGAGTTCCAGGTTCAGGGTTCAGGGTTCAGGGTTGTGATGGCGGCCTCGCCGCGATCCTTCGACTCAGGTCGCAACTATTCTGGCATTCGTTATCTCACATACGACGTTTCTCGCCGCTCAGGATGACGAAACGGGGCGATGCCCGAAGGTGGCATTCAAGTCACCAGTCACTTGAGACTCCTAATCCCTAGCCACTAATCCCTAGTCACTAGTCACTAGCGACTCATCCCTGTTTTCAAACTTGTGGTGGCGGCTTCGCCGCCATTTTATATTCGGTGCCAAGCGCGACGCCGCTCACTTGAACCCATCAACCTGAACCAGACAACCTTTATTTGAAGTACATCAAAAATGCGATATTCAGAAAGCCTGCCATGAGGCCGACGAGCCAGGTGGAGGCGAGCATACGCTCCCACTTGATGCGGGCGCAGCAGTTGTCGATAAGGATCTCTGCGAAGAAAACGATCTCGCAGATGGCAAGGCCGAGAAGCCATGTCCACCAGGTATCCGATGCAAAGAAGAGGAGCACGAGGCCGAAGAGGAACACATTCTCATACCAGTGCGCGATCTCAACGACGGCCAGGGTACGGCCGGAGATCTCTGTCTTAAGACCGCCGATGAGCTCCTGATGCGCTTCATGCGACATGGAGATATCGAAGGGCGATTTCCTGAATTTAATGAGAAGGATGAAGCAGAGGCCGAAGAAGATGCCCGGCATACGCAGGATATTCATATGGGCTCCCGTCAGGATGTCGCCGACGGAGAAGCTGCCACTGGCGAGGTAAAAGCCGAGTGCCACCATGAGGAGCATCGGTTCATACGCCATGGTCTGCACGAGCTCACGTTCCGCGCCGATCTGGCTGTAGGGGGAATCGACGGCATATGCCGCAATGATGAGGCAGACACTCGCCATGGTCAGTGTGAATACGACGAGCAGGATATCGCCCTGCGCGAAGAAGATGGTGCCTGTCAGAAGGACGAAAAGAAGGAAGCCGAAGATGTAGAAGCCTTCCGCCTTATTGACGGCGATCGGCTGCTTTCCCCACAGCTTCAGGAAATCATAGAAGGGCTGCAGAAGGGGCGGCCCCTTTCTTCGCTGCATACGGGCGGAGATGATGCGGTCGCACCCTGAAAGCAGTCCGCCGAGGATCGGCGCTAAGAGGAGGTACAGGAGACCCCCTGCGATAGGCATCAGGAAGTCAGACATGGAATGCACCTCCTACAGACAAAGACAGCTCCATCAGGACGCAGGCAAGGGCTGCGGTGTAGCCAAGGAGCTTCATGCGGTCTTCACCGAACCAGCTCTCCAGATACCAGTTCCGCAATGTGACGGGGACGACACGTCCGCCGGCGCCGCGATAGGCATTGTCACTTCCGAGGTTCTCCCCGGAAAGATTTGTGACGACCTGTTTCTTCTCGCGGCTTTTGCCGAAGCGCAGCGGCAGAACGACCAAGAGGAAGACCATGAGCGACATGATCCAGAGATTGCTCTGCGCGATGACCTCTGCCGTCGCATGATAGGTGAGTGCGAGGTAGGGGATGACGCCGTATTCCGAAACGAGCGGGAAGAGCACGCAGACGATGAGCGTCAGTGCTGCCAGCGTTTTGAGCGCCGTCCATTCGACGCCAAGGATCCCTCGCTCGCGGTTTTCATTCGTCGGGACAAAGGTCGTGATCTTGCCGAGCCACTTCGTCCAGTAGAAGAGCGTGGTCGCCGAGCCGTAGACGAGGACGAGGAGAAGCAGCGGCTGTCCTGCATCGACGAAGGCTTTCATAGCGGCCCACTTGGAGATCAGCATGCCGAACGGCGCAAGGAACATCCCGCAGATGCCGATCACCATGCAGAGCGAAAGGCGAGGCATGGAATTGAAGATCCCATCGAAATTCTCCAGATCGCGGCTGCCGAGCTGCTGCTCTGCGGTACCGACCGTGAGGAAGAGGAGAGACTTCGCGACCGCGTGGAAGATGACGATCATGATCGCCGTCCATGCGGCTTCATAGGAGCCTGTGCCCGCGCAGCAGACGATCAGGCCGAGATTGGAAATCGTGGAGTACGCGAGTACCTTTTTCCCATCGGACTGGGAAATGGCCGCGCAGGAAGCGAAGAAGAAGGTGATACCGCCCACCAGCATTGCCATGATGCCGACATGGTTGTCCCCCAGGATCGGTGCGAGCTTGATGATGAGGAAAACGCCCGCCTTGACCATGGTCGAAGAGTGCAGGAGCGCCGAGGTCGGCGTCGGTGCCACCATCGCCCCCAGAAGCCAGCCGGAGAAGGGCATCATCGCCGATTTCGTAAATCCGCAGAAGACGAGAAGTGCCACGGCAAGCTCGACCGGTTCACGGCTGCGGCCCAGATTCACCAGGAGAGACAGCTCGACCGTGTAGTAGGTTTCCCCCAGCCAGACGATCGCCAGCGCAAAGGCGAGCCCGCCCAGAAGGTTCATCCAGAGCGCCTTGCAGGAGTTATGGATCGCTTCATTCGTCTGCGAGTAGCCGATCAGGAGGAAGGAGCAGAGAGACGTGATTTCCCAGAAAGTGTACATGAAGAGCAGATTGTTCGACATGACGAGGCCGAACATCGCTGAAAGGAAGAGGAAGACCACGAAGAAGAAGAAACCGCGCCGGTCAGGGATCCCCGCATGCTTTCGATGATACTGCGCCATGTAGCCCAGAGAGTACACCGCGATGAGTCCGCCGATGATGCCGGCGATCAGGATCATGATGATGGCAAAGTGATCGATGATGAAATCCCATGATACATAGATGCGATCGCCCATATGCCATTCAAAGGCCGCCACGATCGCAAACTGCACAAGCCCCAGAAGCGCGATGCTGTAGCGTTTGAATTTCTTCGCATAGTAGCAGACCGCCAGGATGACCAGGAAATCGGCCGCCAGCATCACCGCTTTCAGCAGTTCGCTATCCACGCCGATCTTTACCGGCTTATCAAAACAAGTGACCGCGACTGCCAGTGCGAGCCCCATCATCACCGCTGCCGAACCTTTCACAAGCAGGTTGCGGAAGGAAGTGTCACGTGTCAGGAGCAAGACCACGGCCGTCGCAAGCGGCAGAAGAAACAGCAAGAGGGGTAGAAGCATAAAATCGACCTCCGGAGTGACCATGAGAAATGAGGAAGTTCCTCAATAAGCGCATGTAATTCATATAGTGTATATACATATTTTCGTATATTTTTTCTATTGATATATACTCTATACTAAACGAATCAACAATGCAAGCGTGAAAATGATTTCACATCGACTTTTCGCAGAAAGGAAGAAGGCAGATGCGGCAAGACGCAAAAAACGTTTGCCGCATCTGCCCTCTTTGGGAAGTGACTGGGGACTGGGGACTAGTAGCTAGGGATTAGGGATTAGGGATTAGGAGTGACTGGTGACTGGTGACTGGTGACTGGTGACTGGGAGTTTTACCCAAACTGAGCAGGCCCCTGGAGAGGGGCCGCGCCAAAGGCGCAGGATGGATGTGCCGCGTAGCGGCACCCTTCTACGTAGCGGAAAGCATGCCATCTGTTCCAGACATTCTACCGTCTATTCCACATTTCCCGTTTCTCATTCTGCAGAATTCTGCCTCTTCGAGGCAGTCCATCCCCTGCCCTTCGGGCACCCCCTTCTTCAAAGGGGGACGCGTTTTACGTTTATTTCAAAACTCTGCGGCGCATTTCGTCATCCTGAGCGGAGTGAAATGTCGGATGTTCGATCATGTAAAGGCGGAACAGTGAGAACTGAGTCGAAGGATCTGGCGCCGCACCACCATTTCGCATTTCTCATTTCTCATTTCTCATTCAAAGAGCAGTACGCTCCAAAAACCAATTGACTCATGATTTTCCCAGAACGTCCTCCATCACGCGCTTGAGTTCCTTCATATCGATCGGCTTTGCCACATGGGCATTCATGCCGAGCGCGAGGGCCTTCGCCTTATCTTCGGCGAAAGCATTGGCTGTCATGGCGATGATGGGGATTTTCGAAAGCTGCGGATCCTCCAGTCGGCGAATGATGGTGGTCGCCTTATAACCGTCCATATTCGGCATCTGGATATCCATGAGGATGAGATCATACCAGTGCGGCTTTCGTTTCTCAAGCATTGCCAGACACTCGATGCCATCTCTGGCGCGCTCCACAAGAAGCCCGGCCTCCTTTAGAAGCTCTTCTGCGATCTCTGCATTGAGATCATTGTCTTCCGCAAGAAGGATGCGGCGGCCTTGGAGTGCGGTATCCGGCAGGGCGGAGCCTTCTGCAGGGGATGCCTCTTCCGGCCCTTTGGCGATGCGGTGCGGGATCGTGACCGTAAAGGTGGTGCCTTTGCCCGGTTCGCTCTCGACCGTGATGGTGCCGCCCATGAGCTCGGTCAGCTTCTTGGCGATGCCCATGCCAAGGCCAAAGCCCGGCTGGCGGCTCTCCGTACTGCTGCGCGCGCGAGAGAAGACTTCGAAAATGTGCGCGAGGAATTCCTTCGTCATGCCGATGCCATTGTCCCGGATGGTCGCCGTAAAGAGCTCGATGCCTTCTTCCTTGGATGGAGAAGAGCAGACATCGAAAGACACCCTCCCTCCCGGAGGCGTATACTTGCACGCATTCGAGAGAAGATTCAGCAGGATTTCCTGCAGCTTCACCTTGTCGGCATAGATGAAGCGGTGCGGCGTCCGAAGCGTCCTCGTGAAGGAAATCTGCTTCGCCTTCATCTGATTTTCGAAAAGGTAGCCGACCGCATCATTCAGCTCCTTCGTATCGATGATCATCTCATCAAGCTGGCTTTTGCCGCTCTCGATGCGCGAAAGCTCCAAGACATTGTTGATGAGAGAGAGCAGGTACTCCCCGGACTTCTCGATCTTTTCCGTATAGTCCAGGATCTTCTCCGGCTCCTCTTTGTGCATGCGAAGCAGCCGCGAAAAGCCAAGGATCGCATTCATCGGCGTGCGGATGTCATGCGACATATTGAAGAGGAAGGCGGACTTCGCCTCATTGGCGAGCTCGACCTGATGGAGCGCTTCTTCCAGACGCTGCTGGTTCATCCGCTCCTCACGGATCACCTGATCCAGCGGGCGATAGCCCATGATGACCTCGAAATGATTCTCATCCTGCTGGGAAAGTACCGCCCGCACTTCGAAATACTCATTTCCCGCGGGATTCGGATGCACATGGCAGCGGACGCTGTACATCTTATGCTGGAGCAGCTCCCTCTCCAGATGCGCCGCTGACAGGAGGAGGGCCATCTCTTCGCGATTCTCCTCGTACATCAGATGCTCGCAGGCATAGCGGATCCATTCGCTATAGCGATGATGCACATTCTCCAGCATCAGCCCCAGGTGCGTATCCTCAACGCCTCGGATCATCTCGATGGTATCCTGCCGGAGATCCGTCAGGAAGATCGCAGCGAAATCCTGCCCCAGTGCATTCATCACGGCCTGATACTGCATTTCCTTCTGCTTGGCGCGGTCGATGGGATTCACCATGTACAGGAGATCCTTCGCGCGCCCCTTCTCATCTCTTATCTTCACGATGAATCGCGCCTGCCGCCACTCTCCCGTGCGCGCACGATACGTGGTCGTGATGGTGTCTTCCTGCGAAAGGCGCATGGCGAGCGTCCTCGTATCCACGAAAGCGCGCATGCTGCCATGATATTCCTCAGAGACGATATCCTTCAATAAGTCATCAAATGCCCGCGACGCCGCATACACCTTCCCGCTCGCCCGATACCCTTCTCCGACGGCGGCGATCCGCTCGCAGGTGTCTTTTTCGAGATCAATGAGGTAAATCAGCCAGTAAATCTTGCTGATCGCAGAGATGACTTCATTCGACTGGCGCTCAGATGCGAGTGCCTCCTCGATGCGTCGCTGGTGTCTTCCCTCTTCCCTCACCAGATCATCGATCGGCCGCAGCCCGATGACGATCTGAAAGTGAGCCTCATCCTGATGCACGCGGATAGCCTTAATCTCGAAGTATTCATTTCCCTCGCGGTTCCCATGGGTGCGCGCACGATACGTGAACGTTTCCTTCTCCATCAGATGGCGCATCAGCCCCTCGGAGCCCAGATTTCCATAGAAATCCCCGCAGGACTCTTTCACCAGCAGATGGTCGCGGAGGTATGCGATGCGCGCGCGATAAGAAAATTTCTTCTCCGCAGGCAGCGCCTCTTCGATATCCAGACCGTGACTGAAGATCCCCTGCTTCACGACCTCCATCGTATCCGTCTTGAGGTCGGCGAAATAAATCGCCGTGTAATCCAGACACAGCGATTCCAGGATCGCCTTCTCCCGCACCAGATGGCGGACCGTCTGATCTATAGAATCTCCCGGCTCCAGTTCCTCACCAAGTGTCTTTTCGAAATTTTTGATCGATGCGATGCAGTACCCCGGTGTCCCTGCCGGCATGATATGGAGATGGATGTATCGCTTCGTCCTCCGGGCAAAGGTATCGAAGTCCAGCGTCTTTTTGAGATACGCCGCTTCATAGTAGGGAAGAAGCCACTTTTCCCCGATCTTCGGCAAAAGCTCGATGCCCGAGCTGCCGAGCAGCTTCTCGAGAGGGGTAGAGAGGTGCCTCGCTTCCGCCTCATTGGCATAGGCGAAACGCCAGTCCACCGGTTTCCCCGCCTCATCCACCTCGACATGTATGATATAGATGGGTACGGGGCTTTCCCATACCGCCGTCCCCAGCATCTTCAAGTAAGCCTCGTCCTTCATCATTTCCCCCTTATGCCAATATAAAAAAGCCGCATGCATGAATTTCTTTTTATTATACATGCATGCGGAAGAATTTCAAAGAGAATGGGTTTGAGGTTCAACGGGTTCAGCGGGTTCTAAAGGTTCAAGGTTCAAGGTTCAGGGTTCAGGGTTGTGGTGGCGGCTTCGCCGCTTTTTTATATGAGGCGATGCACGAAGGCGAGGGAATAGCGGCTCTCTCGTTTCGCCAGCCTTCCCCTCGAGGGAAGGTGGCAAAGGGCGGATAGGGCGCTGGCGGTATGCAAACAATCGTTTGAAGTCACCAGCCTCTAGTCATCCCAAGTTCCTCACCACATCCTTTTTCTGGATGAGCCAGGCGGGGATCATCGCCGCGAGCGTGCCGATCACGGTCATAAAAGGGATGATCAGGAGTCCTCGCGGATCAGGCGCTGTTTCCATCACGACCGCCGCATGAGACGCGATGAGCTTCGCAGTGAGAACGCCTCCGCCATAACCCAGAAGCCAGCCGGTGAAGGAAGCGGCGAGAAGGAGTATCGCCGCCTCCGAGAGCAGCAGCCGGCGAATGTCTCCCTTCCCTACCCCCAGTGCGCGCAGGAGCGCAAGCTCCGAGAGCCGGCCGAGCGTGCTCCAGTACATCGCCAAAAGTGTGATGAGGATGGAGACCGCCAGAAGACAGGCAGTCAAGATCCCCCAGAAATCCTTCGTCTGCCCCACCATCGCATAGAGAGAGATGATGGTCTGCGACGGGAAGAGCATCTGCACATCCTTCTGCCGCTGGTACAAAGAAAGAAGCTGCATCGCTTCCTTGTAGCCTTTCGGTACGATGAGAAGCGCCGTCACTTCCTTTTGCGCTTCGGCGGCCGTGCCATGCGCTTCCCACACGTCTCTGATATCCGTCAGAATCGCCGTGTCATACGGCCCCTTCACAGGAGCAAGGATCCCGACCACCTTCAAGGTATGATTATGCGCTCTTCCTTTCGCGCTCGCTCCATGCACCGAGTGGAAGGTATCTCCTATGCGAAGTCCGGTGAGACGCGCCGTCTCGCTCCCGATGACGACATCCCCTTCCTCCGCAAAGCATCGTCCTTCAGCAATGGAAAGCCATGGGCCCTTCTTCTTATCCGGGCGAAAATCAAAAATATCTGCGTTCGTCCCGGCGATGCGAAAGCCCCGGTAATTATCCCCGAAGGCGAGCGGATACACCGCCTCCGTGTGCGGATCGGAAACGAGCTTCTCCACATCGTCATGGGTGATATTTCCGATCGGCTTGTCCCGAAGGAATACCGTATTCAGCACCAGCTGGTACGAGGAGCCCTTCGCTCCGACAAGGATCGGAAACGGAGAGACCGCGCGATTGATGCCGTCATAGAGCCCGACCGCCGTCTGCAGCAGAAATACAGGCAGCGCACAGGCGAGTGCGATCAGAAAGAGCAGGATCAGCCGTGTGAGCGGACGGCGGATGAATGAAAGAAAAGCCAGATGAAGCATGGGAGCATGTCTCCTTTAATAGAGTCAAAGGGTTCAGGGTTCAAAGGGTTCAAAGGGGGTGGTGCGGCGCATTTCGTCATCCTAAGCGGAGAAAAACGTCGTGTGTTAAAAAATGGCTTATCTGAAAATATGAGAACTGAGTCGAAAGATCTAAGTGCCGCGAAGTATAAAAATAGCATTCCCCTTGCGGAGAAGGTACCCCGAAGGGGCGGATAGGGCACAGGCGGCATGAAAGAGAGCGGAAAAGCGCGTCTCAAGTACGTCGTTTATGAGAGTACCCGAGCACCGCTCCGCGTCGATTTATATAAAGGGCGATGCCCGATTAAGAATCATTCTCGCCCCTTCCTCTGGAAGGGGCAGACGAGCGAAGCGAGGCGGGGTTAGCATCCCCGCGTGTGAAAAAACGCTTCGAGAGCCAACCTCCGCCCCTTCGGGGCACCTCCTTCCATGGGAAGGAGGGAGTGTGTCCGGGGTCTCATTCGTCCCACGACCCTTCGCCTCCCCGTGCCGATCTTTATTTCCCCAGCACCAGTCTATTTGCAAACCGTGCCTGCACCTTCTCGTCATGCGTGGCGCAGAGGAGCAGGCAGCCGCTCTCGTATTGGTACTGCAGCAGCTTTTCTACGATGAGCTCACTGTTTGCGCGGTCCAGGCTCGCGGTCGGTTCATCGGCCAGGAGGACGGCGGGCTTTCGGAGGATCGCACGAAGGAAAGCGACGCGCTGCGCTTCTCCGCCGGAGAGCGCGTCCGCCCTTCGCTGTGCGTACTGCGAAAGGTGGACAGAGGCAAGCAGGCACTCAGCCTCTTCCCGAGTGATTGTCTTTCCTGCGATCGATGCGGAGAGGCGGAGGTTCTCGAAAACAGTGAGGTAGGGCACGAGCATGGGCTTTTGGTAAATGCAGCCGATCTCTTTCGCGCGGAAATCACATTTCTCTGCCTCCGTCATCTTTGTCACGTCCTTCCCATCCACCACGACCTCGCCCGAGGTCGGCGTGAGCAGGCCGCTCACCGCATGGAAAAGTGTCGACTTCCCGCTCCCCGAGGGGCCGATCAGCGCCCACGGTGCATTCGTAAGACGCGCATAGGGAAGATCTAGCGCACGGATCTTCCCCGCGCCATCCGGGTATTCACAAATAAGATTTCTGATTTCAATCATGAGGGAGCCTTTCGGGAATGAGCAGTCAGGGATCAGGGCGCTTTCTTTCGCGCCTCACCGCCTGAATCAAAAAGAGGCCCCGATCTCTCGGTGCCTCTCTATAGGTAAACGAGGTGCCGGCTGGAGAAATCAGCTGTCGATCGAGGTGGCTCGAATGCGCAGCTGGCTCACGAATCCGGTTTCTTCATCTGTTTCACTCCCGATCTCCAAAGTGCCCGTAACCGTGATGGGAGTATCGTAGGGGAGAGCAGTGATGGAGTCATCGACCTTGACTACGATGATGTTATCGGGCCAGTCTGCGTCACTGGAACAGAAGGGGCAGACGGACATCGGGACTTCCGTCAGAACGAAGAAATGTATGGTCGGTGTCAGTGGTGGGGCCATGAAGCCCGCGATCGTCACTTCGCCGCCTTCAAGGCTTCTCGTCTTGTCCGAAAAGGTCAGTCCCTCTGCGGAGTAACCGGAGTAGATCTCGTCAAAGGAGTAATCTTCTGCGGCTACAGGCAGGGTGACTGCCCCGGCCAGGGCGAGCGCCATCAAGGAATGTCGAATGAGGGAACATAGTGATCGTAACAATAGGATGCATCTCCTGAGAAAGAGGATTCCGGAGGGGAGATCCATGAGGATCGTCAGTGCCGTCGATCCAAAAGCGGCGGCACGCTATCCCCATTCCTCTTTATTTCGCTTTTTTATTTCCATCGATCCCCAAGGCTCTCATGATCCCGAAGAAGACTTCGGTATTATCCATCGTGCCGTGGAAATATTCGGAGCCGGGGCCGCCCGCATTGAGAAGAATGTCGTCCGCGGAATGGCATTCCTGCGGATCAGACTTCGGCGTATTGGCCGGCATGAGCTCTGCCGGATCCCCCGGATGGATGCGAGCCGGATTTGCCTTGGAGGAAGCCGTGGTCACCTGATGGTATTCCACCTTTTCACCGTTCTGCACAGCTTCTTCCTTGGTTTCCTTGGTCGCCAGCGCCGGCGGGGTCGGGGTCTTCATGAAATGATAGTTTTCATAGTATTCCGGATGGTTGGCATACTGGATCGCGAGGGTGACATCCGGATCCGGATTGTCCGGGAAGCCATCCTTGTCCGCATCCTTGAAGGTCGGGAAAATGGAATCGGCATACACTCTGACTGCCTGTGTCCCCTTCTTGCCATCTCTTTCATGGTAGGTCCCGCTGATGGACATGCCGTGTGCATGATCCGCCAAAACGATGATCAGGGTATCGTCGCCGTGCTGCTTGGCCCAGTCTTCCGCGTATTCGATGGATTTATCAAATTCGATGGTATCGTAAGCCGAACGCTGCCAGTCCATGACATGGAGCTGCTTATCGATAGAAGCGCCTTCGATCATGGCAAAGAAGCCATTCGGATTCTTAGAGAGGATATCCAGTGTTTTCTTCGTCATGTTCATCAGGTTCGGCTGGTCCGTGAAGCCCTTCAGCACCTTCGGATCCTTCTCCATTTCACGATCGATGTAGACATTCATCGTGCTGGTATGGAAGAGACCGAGGAGAGGCTTGTCTGTCGGTGCCTTCATGAGGTCAGTGGAGTTATCGACGAAGGTATAGCCTTTGTTTTTGAATTCTTCGATGACATTCACCTGGTCTTTTCTCTTGGAGCCGGGTACATCCTTCGGGATGTAGCGAGCCGAGCCGCCGCCCATGATGACATCCGGTCTATGGTAGTCTTCGAGGTAGTCCTTCGCGAGGAAATCCTGCGCTGCTCTTCTTCTGGTGTGACCGACCATCGCTGCCGGGGTCGCATCGGTGGATTCCGCCTGGGTGACAATACCGATGGACATGCCGCGGGTGCGTTTCAGGATCTCAGAGACATTTTCTACCTTCGGATCATCGAGCGGATCCTTGGTGGAGTCTTCGTAAACGCCCATGGCATTGACGACGGACTTGTGACCCGTTGCATAAGCGGAAGCGGAGTTGGCACTGTCGGTGACGAGGGAGTCATAGCCGGACGTGGTGATGACTGCATTGTGCGCGAGCTTTTCCATCGCGAGCAGGTCATTATACTTGCCATTCGTCATGCCCTTGGAAAGGATGCGGGCCACCTCACGCGCCTGCAGCGACATGCCGTCGCCGACGAAGAGGATGACATTCTTTGCTTTCTTCTGTGCGACTTCATGCACCACCTGATAGGAAGCAGCCGCCTTGGAAACACCGAGGCTGTCCTTGGCAGAAGCTGCGACTTCCACCTTGCCCGGCTTCGCAAAGGTCACGTCATCGATACGGAACGAGGTGACGCCATTGCCAAGATCCTTCACAGCCGCTTTCTTACCGAAGAATTTTTCAGCCGGAACGCTGTTGATCGTCACGTCGACCTTCTGAAGGTTTTTCGCATTGGAGACTTCGACATCAAAGTCGAAGCGTGCGCCGCTCCAGAACTTTGCGGTATCTACCGGAAGAATGCGAATATCCGATGCCTGTGCCTGAAAGACGCCCCCCAGGATGGCACCGCCGGCCAGAAGACCGAGAACTGCTGCTTTCATGATATGTTTTCTCATTATTTTCTCCTTTAAAATCACGAAGAGAACGGATGCCATAGATCGATGCTTTCCTCGCGTCCCTGTCACCACTTCTCTTGCTGTGTTGATTATCACTGTAAAGCATCGTTGCAATAAATAGGACAGGCTTCTGTATAAAGGAAGAAAAGCTTTCATTAAAAAATGCGGTATTTCCATAGAAAAGTTGAAATACCGCGGCGGATCGTAAAGAAAATGTATAGAAGAGAGAATACCGCCTTCCCGCATCGTCATTTCGGAGGGAAGCAAGAAATCTTTTTCGTTCGCGGTCAAGAAGCGCTGTGAGGAGAGGGATCATGGGAAACGCCGCCCTTACGACTTCATCCCGCTGCGAGAGCCAACCTCCGCCCCTTCGGGGCACCTCCTTCCAGAGGAAGGAGGGAGAATGCCGCCCCCTATAGCAAAGCCGCCTTCCCACGCATCGTCATTTCGAGCGGAAGCGAGAAATCTTTTTCATTCGCGGTCAAGAAGCGCTGTGAGGAGAGGGATCATGGGAAACGCCGCCCCTGCGACTTCATCCCGCTGAGGGAGTGAGCCTCCGCCCCTTCGGGGCACCTCCTTCCGTGGGAAGGAGGTGCTGCTCCCCTACAGCAAAGCCGCCTTCCCTGCGCCCTTTCTCCCATTAAAATACCCGCACCGGATGGCGGCCGGTGCGGGCTGTATTTTTGGAGTCTTCGGAATGGTCTAGTCATAAGACCATAGGACTATGATCCTATGAGAATGCGGGACGGAGCAAGCATAGGCTCCTCAGAGATCCACCGTTGACAGCCGGTTTCATTCTGCCGGACCGCAGCCGGCAAGGAGAGATGGGAGCGCAGGATGGAAAATCATACAGGAACGCGTAAGGAAAGCACTGACCTCATGCGGGAAAGAAGAGCAGGCCCTGGTAAAAGGCGCACGGAAACGCAGCCGCGGTATGACTTCTACGGCCCCCGACTCTGGTGCCTTGGGAGTCATGTCACGTTGCGAGGCCGCTCTCGTTCTTCCTTTCCTTCGCGTTCTTCCGCACCGGCTAGACAGATTTACCGGAGAGGACAGACAGAGCATCCCAAAAGGCCTTTCCTATGAAGCACGGGAAAACGCTCCGGGATCCTCCGTCTCACAGTCGAAAAATTTCGGAGACGAAGCTCATGAAAGAGAGTCTGCTCATTTCTCAGGCGATCGCTGCACCCATCCTGCCGATCTACTTTATCGGCGGCAAATGCCCCGGGCTCCTGATCCACACGCAGAGTTCTTTCGGACAGATTTTCTCATCAAACGATCTGACATGTCTACTTGGTTTTATTATACACCATTTTTCACTTGAAAAAGTGAACAATTTGACCTGCATGACAAAAGCCCCGCCGCCGCGGGGCTTTTCTGGCTATCGAAAATTTCTTGAGAGGCTTATGAGAGACGAGGTTGCGTGCCGTCCCATTGACCGCAGACGAAAGAGGGGGGGAGGTTCTATGGATTCAACGGGGTCGGTGCGGCGCATTTCGTCATCCTGAGCGGAGAAAAACGTCGTATGTTAAGGAAACGCTGATCTGAAATAGGAGAACTGAGTCGAAGGATCTAGGGAAAGTAACGGCTACGCCGCTTTTTCAGATGGCGCTGCTCTCGTATCGTCAGCCTTCCCCTCAAGGGGAAGGTGCCCCGAAGGGGCGGATAGGGCACCGGCGGTATGAAAGACAGATGAGAAAAGCAGAAAGGTGCACGGCACAGGTGGGGAAAGCGTGAATCCCTGATCGCTGCTGACGCAGCTCCCTTCCTACGGACAGCAGGCTTCCCATTTTAGATTTTCTGACATCGTCCGCCCGACCACAAATGGCAAAAGATTTCTCGCTTTGCTCGAAATGACGATACGAGAGTCCCCTAGTCCCTCATCCCTAGTCCCTGCTTTCAAACTTTTTGGGCTATCCTTTTCCCGTATCGTCATCCCGAGCGCAGCCGAGGGATCTTTCTTGCACTGCGGTCAGTATCACATAGGCACTGGCAGGGAAACGGCGTCTTGGTGCCACGTATTTCTGCGTTCACACATGCATCGTTTATCGGTCTGCAAGGAAGATTTCTCGCTTTGCTCGAAATGACGATACACAAGTCTAAAGTCTCCTAGTCACTAGTCCCCAGCCACTACTCGTTTTGTTCCGCCAGTGCCTTCACGAGATGATACACCTCCGCAAAGGGCAGATGTTTTTTTTCTGCGATGGCCTTCACCGATTCATACTCGGGGTAGAAGCGTCTCTCCCCGGGGAGGGCGACTTCCTTCACCTCCGCGATGCCGAAGGGCGTTTCCACCTGCTTCTGGTTGCGGTGAAGGATGGAGCGCATGACGCTCGGAAATTCGCGGATACCGATGGTCGTCGTTTCTTTGAAGATGATGTCCTCAAGCTCTTCCATCCTGCTCTTCTTGCAGATCACGGTGAGCTCCCATGCGGGACGGTTCTTCTTCATGTAGACCGGGCTGTAATGGACATCGAGCGCACCGGCCTGCATGAGGCGGTCGATGGTATAGCCGAGCGCTTCGCCGGTGCTGTCATCGATGTCGGTCTCGAGCTTCACGATCTCATCCTTGCCCTCTTCCATGGCATTCCCTTCGATGAGGTATGCGCGAAGGATATTCGTGCGCTCGGTGTAGGCTCTCTTGCCTGCACCAAGGCCTGTCGCCACGATGCGGAAGGCTTTCGGCAGCTGGTGCGTCGTGCAGATGGCAGCCGCAATGGCTGCGCCGGTCGGCGTGACGTATTCCCCCTTCGCCTCCATGATGGTGAGCGGCATATCGTAGGCTTCGATGATATTCATGGTCGCCGGGACGGGGACGGGCAGCACGCCGTGCTGGCAGCGGACGGTGCCTCTGCCCTCGGTGAGGCAGGGGATGATGACATCCGTGATCCCCAGGCTGTCAAAGGTGACCGCCGCGGCAATGATATCTACGATGGAGTCGATGGCGCCGACTTCATGGAAATGCACTTCTTCCAGCGGCATGTGATGGGCGAGAGACTCTGCTTCCGCTACGATGTGGAACATCTTGCCCGCCAGTGCTTTCGCCGAGTCTGTCATGTCTGTCGCGTCGATGATGCCCAGGATCTCTGCCAGATG
>ERZ1026846.727-NODE-727-length-24139-cov-18.671732_pt1 | contig 24139 bp, 10 predicted proteins | sample MGYA00380153_ERZ1026846 | MGnify/ENA primary metagenome ERZ1026846 (study PRJEB33269, sample SAMEA4719789) | human gut metagenome | biome: human-associated habitat; feature: organic feature; material: feces | place: Cameroon | collected 2013-10 ...
TAGGTGCAAATCTGCTTAGCATTTTTGTACCAAGTTATTTTTTAACTGTTACTTACATACTTCTTACCGTTCTTGATTACCAAGCCCTTTGCAGAAGAAGAAACCTCCTGACCAGCCATGTTGTAGGTCTTACCATTCTTCTTGGCAGCAGCAGCGTTTACAGAAGAAATGCCGGTTGATGTGCCAACCTTATACTTAAAGCCATAGAAACCCATTTTAGTACCTGCAGCAAGCACATAGTAAGTACCACCAGCAGCAACATCGAAGGTAACAATACCATTAGACTTAGTACCAATCACGTTCTCACCTCCATCATTCTTAGTGAATTCCTGAGATGCACCATTCTTGCCATCTGGTAAATTATAAGAAGCAGGGGTCACCTCTGCAAAATTAGCATCCAAAATATGGAAACCCTTATCTGCATTCAACTGAACAGCTACTGTTACAGAACCAGCCTTTACTGTCTCGAACTTATAAGCGCAGCCAGTAGGCTCTGCATCAGAATGCAACTTACCACTGTTCTTACCACTTACGTAAGCAGTAAAATCAGCATCAGCCCAGTTGGTAGTTGCCTTACCATCCGCGAAAGCAACACCAGCATTCTCCATATAAGTCAAAGTGACGTTTTCTACTGATGTAATCTTATCACCAGCATTTACCTTGTCACCCACCTTCACTGCATAGGTGCCCTGAGCATTAACACTAGCAGCCAAAGCTACGGCTGCAATAAGAGTAAAGAATTTCTTCATAATCGTTTTATTTTAAGTTTATAAATTAAATATTAGTAGATGAATAACTGTATTGTAGTTTAATTCATTTGCTAGTTCTTTTCGGTGGCAAAAATAATAAATCATATTGAGAATCTCAGAAAAACATGAACCAAAATGAACTAAATCTACGAAAACGATTACGTAACTTTTACACCGAAATCGAAACAAAAATACCTTAAATAAAAATAATAAGTGTATATTTGCACCAACAAACTTAAAGATGTAAACTAGAAATAAATAAGTATAACAACCTAAAAGGCAAACAAATGAAAAAGGATCTACTCAGATTTGGGCTCTCACTCATAGCCCTGTTTGTTATGGTAGTGGCAAATGCACAAACCTACCAGAACAAAGAAGCTAGCGTTTCATGGCCGTTTAATGACGACAACTACGCTACGCAGTACACAAAATCACCAGAAAATGGTTTCAGTCTGGTTTCCGTAAACACCGGTGACTTGAAGTATTCTCTCAAGACATCACAGACTACAAAAGACAAAGACGGAAACAAGATGGTCATGGCTGGTTTCGGTCCCGTTGGCACAACAAAAGCCGTAGAATGGACTGTTAAACCTAGCAAGGGACTTACATTCACCCCAACCTCTATCAGTACCTACGTAAACCGATTCGGTACAGATGCAGAAAATGGAGTAACCGTAACCGCCAAACTTAGCGACGGAACTTCTGTAGACTTGGGTAATTTCACTGCATTAAGAGAAAACAAGACAACAGAGTCTGACAAGTTTTCGAAAAATGGAAACCTGACCAACCACATCGTCATCCAGCTCACTGCCGACCAGCAAGCCAAACTGACATCAGCTGAAGGCTTCACGCTGAGCTGCACCGTCGGCGTTGGCTCTTCTAAGCAGCAAGGCTTTGCCGATGTACACATCAATGGTCTTCTGAACGGAACCATTCAGCAGGTAGAACAGTATACACTGTCAGCTGTTGTATCAACTGTAGGAGCAGGAACCGTCAAGGTATCTCCTGCAGGTACAGTATTTGATGCAGAAACACCAATCACCGTAACTGCAACAAAGAATTTCGGCTACAAGTTTGTCAACTGGACAGATGCCAATAATAAGGTAGTATCTACAGATGAAGAATATACCTTCTCTATCTCTGCCAACACTGCATTGAAAGCAAACTTTGAGAAGATAAACACCTACTCTTTGGATTACAAGGTAGAAGGTGGTGCAAAAGACTATATGGTAAGCGCAACTCCTGCCCCAACCGTTGTTGACGGAAAGAACATGTATGAAGAAGGAACAGAAGTAAGCCTCACTGCCAGCAGCAACGACATCCTCACCTTTACCAACTGGAATGATGGTGAAACAGGAGCAGAACGCAAAATAAAGATGAATGCCGACCAGGCATACACAGCTGCATATTCTGCAAAAGACTTCATCGCAGGCTGGGACTTCTATAAGTCAGCGAGAGAAGGTCGTACAGCAGACTTCGCTGCAGAAGACAACGATGTAGACCAGCTCATCCTGCGCGATGCCGACGGAAAGACATATTCATGGCTCGACAAGAGCAACAGTGCTGGCGGCTACGAAGGAAAAAATGCAGCCGTAAACTGGACCATGACTAATACCAAGCCGCTGGGCGAAACCTACTGGCAGACCAAGGTCAACGCAACAGCCTTCACCAATATCAAGGTAAAGAGCAGTATGCTCTACAATTATAATGCATACGAAACATATAATGTGGAATACTCTCTCAACGGCACCGACTGGACCAAGGTAGGCTCCATCACGATGCCAGGAACCAAAGCCTGGACCGATGGAGAGTTCTCTCTCCCAGCCGATGCAAACAACAAGGCAGAAGTATACATCCGCTGGATTGCCGACAAGACTTCTTCTATCAAGGGAGCAACAGGCGGCAACGACGGAATCTCTATCACAGATATCTACATCACAGGTACCGCCCAGCTCGTTAACGACGGCAAGGCTCCTGTACTCGTAAGCACCGTACCAGCAGAAGGCGCAACCAACGCATCTGCCAACGGCAAGATTGTACTGACTTTTGATGAGAAGGTAAAACTCACCGACAAGGCAAACGCTACACTCGGCACACAAAAGATAGAAGGAGTTGTGTCAGGCAAGACCATCACCTTCGCATACAAAGGTTTGAACTACGCTACAGCTTACACCTTCACGCTCGCTGCTGGTTCTGTAGCCGACCTGACAGACAATGCAACAGACCAGGCAATTGTTCTGAACTTCACTACCAAGACCAAGCCAGCTGTAACCAAGGCACTCTACGACTTCATCGTCCCAACCGACGGTGACTTCAAGGCAGCACTTGCAGCAGCAGCCAAGCGTACAGATACCAGCAAGCGTTTCCGCATCTTCATCAAGCAGGGCGACTACAAGATTCCTGCTGACGAAAAGAGCAAGGTAGCAGGTAGCGACGGCAAGAGTTACGCTAACCCTACCACCTATATGAATACGCCAAACGTATCAATCATTGGTGAGAGCATGGACAACACCTCACTGACTAACACCGTTCCAAACTCTGGTCAATCAGCCAACGTATTAGAAGGTATCGGCAAGGGTGACGTACTCTGCTTGCAGAAGGGAGCAACAAACACCTATTTCCAGGATCTGAAGATGTACAGCAGTATGGGTGATGCCAAAGGTCGCGACATCATACTCAACGACCAGAGTAACAAGACCATCTGTAAGAACGTAAACCTCTGGGCTTACCAGGACACCTACGTATCAAACAACCAGAATGGTAAATTCTACTTCGAAGACGGAATCCTTCGTGGTCGTACCGACTACCTCTGCGGTAAGGGTGATGTATATTATAATAATGTAGAACTCTGGATCTGCGAAAAGGGAGGCTATCTCGCTGTTCCTTCTCAGCCTAAGAAGTATGGCTACATCTTCAAAGACTGTACCATCAAGGATGCTACTGCGGCAAAAGATCTGAACGGAAACTACACTCTGGGCCGTCCATGGGGTAAGGGCACACCTATTGCGCTCTACATCAACACCAAGATGGAAGCCATCCCTTCAGCAGCTGGATGGAACGAGATGAGTGGCGGTTACCCTAAGCGTTTCGCAGAATACAACTCATACACAACAACAGGTAGCGTAGTAGACCTCAAGGACAGAAAGAAAGTTTACGATGCCTATGATTCAAAGGATGGTGACAATTATGTAAACCGTCGTAATGAAACAGCAGGAGACCCTATCCTCACAGCAGAGGAAGCTGCAACCTACACCATTGAAACAGTAATGGGTCAGGATGATGACTGGGATCCAACTGCAGCTACCGAGCAGGCATCAGCACCTAGCAACGTTAAGCTGAACGGTACAACCCTCGCTTGGGACAACAACGACTACGCTCTTCTATGGGCAGTATGCAAGAACGGCAAGGTAGTTGACTTCACCATCAAACCAACCTACCTCGTAGATGATGCATCAGCAACATGGAGTGTTCGTGCAGCCAACGAGATGGGAGGACTGAGCGAAGCAACAGCAGCAGTTCTGGGCACAGGCATCCACAACATCGCCTCAACTACAGATGCAGCAGCCATCAAGACCGCCATCTTCGCAGCCGACGGCACCCAGCTCTCAAATCTTCAGAAGGGTATCAACATCATTGTGAAAACCCTGGCAGATGGCAGCAAGAAGACAAGCAAAGTCATCGTAAAGTAATGAAGCACAGATAATAAGTAAATAGATTGACAGATAACTATCAGAGTGCAATATCCCCATCCTCTTTCAGAAGGGTGCCGGATATTGCACTTTTTCTTTGTCCTCAAAAAATATGTGAAAAGGAAGCCATGAGATATAAAAAGTGAACGGCAAAATGTGAAAAAACAGAAGTAGTTACGCAAAAATCTGTAAACGTTTACGTATTTTTTTACACCAAACATACCTAGATTCTCATATTTTTTAGCTAATTTTGCAGCAAGAAAACCAAGACTTAGCTAACGCTATGCATCAAGGTTGCCCTACTCGGAGCCTTCGGGAGCCAAGAGGAACAGCCATGATAAAGCAACTGCTCAGGACTGGGATTCTACTTAAAAACATTTCAAAAACATTAGAAAATTAGTAATTTAGAATAAGTTTTATCTAAACCTAAAGTGTATGTCTGGTAATTTTAGAAAAAAGAAAATTGCTTTGGCAGGCGCACTGATGTTCGTAGTAACAAGTGTATCTGCACAAACAGTAAAAGGCGTTGTTACTGACAATACGGGCGAGCCAATCATCGGCGCATCTGTCATGGAGGTAGGTGTAGCTGGCAATGGTGGCGTGACCGACATTGACGGTAACTTCACAGTAAACTTAAAAGGCAAGAGCAAGAAACTGAAGATTTCATACATTGGTATGAAAGCTAAGGAAGTAAGCGTTGCAGGTAAAGAATCAATCGATGTAAAGCTTAAGGATGACAACACCACCCTCAACGATGTTGTAGTAATCGGTTATGGTACGATGAAGAAGAAGGACCTTACAGGTTCTGTGTCTTCTGTATCAGCAAAGGACATTGCCAATGTGCCAGTATCAAGTGCAGCACAGGCTATCCAGGGTAAAATGGCCGGTGTCTCTGTTATGCAGACAGAAGGCTCACCAGATGCTGATGTAAAAATCCGTGTACGTGGTGGTGGTTCTCTTTCTCAGGACAACTCCCCTCTCTACATCGTTGACGGTTTCCCTGTAAATTCTATCAGCGATATCGCTCCTAGCGACATCGAGACTATTGACGTATTGAAGGATGCCTCTTCTACAGCCATCTATGGTGCCCGTGGTGCCAATGGTGTTATCATCGTTACTACCAAGAGTGGTAAGGAAGGTAAGGTTCAGGTTAACTTTGGTGCATCTGTAGGTGTAAGAAAAGTTATCAAGGAAGTTGCTGTTCTTAACCCATACGAGTATGCTAAATACCAGTATGAGTTGGGTGAGACTTCAGCTTATGGAAGTTATGACGACCTTGACATCTGGAAATCTGTAAAGGGTAACGATTATCAGGACGAACTCTTTGGACGTACTGGCTTGCAGCAGATTTACAATGTAGGTATCAGCGGAGGTTCTAAGGATACCAAATTCAACGTCAGCTATGCCTGCACCAACGACAAGAGTATCATGATGGGTTCTGATTATAGCAAGGACAACATCAATGCTAAGTTGAATTCTAAACTCAACAATTGGTTTACCCTTGACTTCAATGCCCGTTTGAGCTATCAGAAGGTGAATGGTCTCGGTTCTGGTGCAGACACCAACGAGAGCAACGCTGCAAATTCTATCGTTGCACGTACTGTCATTTTCCGCCCTATCGATCCAATCACAGCAGGTATTGAAGATGATGACGATTCAAGTTCTAGCTACGAGGCTAGTCCATATGAGCGTATGCTTGATACTTACAAGCAGCAGCGCACATTCCGTCAGAACTATAACCTCGGTTTGAACTGGAAGCCTTGGAAACATGTTACCTTCCGCTCTGAGTTTGGTTATGGCTGGACCTTCGCCAAGACAGAACAGGCATGGGGTACAAAGGCAAGCCGTAACTCTAAGTTCGGTTATGCAGGTATGCCTCAGACAGAGATTGACCGCAAGGACAACAAGAACTGGCGTAATGCCAACACCTTCACTTACGACAACAAGGGTATCTTCTTCAAGAAAGATAAGGTGAACTTCCTCTTGGGTCAGGAGTGGTCTAGCTCACAGGATGAGACATATACATCTACAACTGTAGCATTCCCTACCTCATTCGGTCTTAAGGAAGCACTTGCTAACCAGAACTCTGGTACAGCATTGGCAAACTCAAACAATATCGCAAGAAAAGACAACATGTTCTCTTTCTTCGGTCGTTTAAACTATACCATCAACGAAAAGTATCTCTTTACTGCTACACTTCGTGCTGATGCATCATCTAAGTTTGCTAAGGGCAACCGTTGGGGATACTTCCCATCAGCAGCTTTTGCTTGGCGAATGAGCGATGAGAAGTTCATGAAGGATACTCAAGACTGGTTGTCAAACCTGAAGCTCCGTCTATCATATGGTACAGCTGGTAACAACCGTATCAGCTCTGGTCTTATCGACCCAACCTATGCATTGGGAACAGCAACAGACAAGACTCCATTCTTCGGAGGTTTGTCTTCTACCATTCTCGATATGAGCAAGCTTTACAACCCTGATTTGAAATGGGAGACTACCGTTACCCGTGACTTCGGTATCGACTATGGTTTCTTTAACGGCAAGATTAATGGTACAATCGATTTGTACTGGAACACTACCAAGGACTTGCTGATGCAGGTACCTATCACATCCGTTTCAGGTTACAACTACCAGTATCAGAACTTTGGCCAGACTTCAAACAAGGGCTTTGAGTTCGCTGTTAATTATAATGCAATTGAGAAGAAGAACTTCACTTTGACAGTGAATGCCAACATCTCTTACAACCGCAACCACATCGACAAGCTGAACACCACATCTGAGTATCAGAACTACAAGTGGGCTGGTTCAACATTCAATGATGGAGAAAACTTCAAGGTTGTAGAAGGCGGTCGCTTGGGTGAAATATATGGCTACAAGTATAATGGTTTCTATACCGCATACGACGAGACAACAAATCCAAATGGTGAACTTATCTGGAATGGTAAGCAGTGGGCTTTGCGTGATGGCATTAAGGACAACAGCTATAAGACCATCGGCGGCAAATTGATACCAGGTGCTATCAAACTCGAAACAGATGAGGATGGCAATGCCGTTAAGAAGCGCCTTGGCAATACTGTTGCTCCATGGCAGGGTGGTTTTGGTATCAATGCAACCTTCCACGGTTTTGACGCATCTGTATTCTGCAACTACTCATTCGGTAATAAGATTGTGAATGGTACTAAGTTGGCTTCTTGCTTCAACTGGGGTTCTCGTAAGGGTTACAACCTGAACAACGACTTTATTGGTCGTTATACAGGTCTTGATCTCAACACAGGTATCAATATTGCTGCCAACCCAGGATCAGATGACGCCATCGCTGCATATGGTACACAGGAGGCTGCAATTACTCGCCTCAACGAGATGAATCAGGGTGCAAGTACCTGGAATCCAGCAGTAGTTGGAACCATGTCATTGATGGATTACGCAGTAGAGGACGCTTCATTCCTCCGTATCCAGAACGTAACACTTGGCTATACCCTTCCTAAGGCTCTGGTCAACAAGTTGTACTTGAGCAATGTGCGTTTCTACGTTACAGGTTATAACTTGCTCACCATCACAAGTTACTCTGGTTCTGACCCAGAAACAGACGTAAGCAGCAAGAAGAACCCAATGTGCCCAGGCATCGATTATGCAGCTTATCCAAAGAGCCGCCTCTTCGTATTCGGTGTCAACGTTTCATTCTAATCGCAAGGAGGATATAAATAATGAAAACAAATATTATCAAATCAATATTGATGGGTGGTCTTATCATCGGAGCTACTTCATGTAATGATTTCCTCGACCAGACCTCACCATCAGAGCACGACAGAACAGATGTGTTCGACTCACCTTATTATACAGGTCTCGCCCTGAATAAGGTATATGGTCAGTTGACAGAAGATGCTGCATACGCCCAGGTGATGGCTTTCACTGTAACAGCAAATAGTGATTGTGAAATCATTGATGGTATTGATGCCAGTGCTTCTACACAGACTTCAAGTGAGCGTGGTGTTATGAACTATAACGCTGTAGCCGGTGGATGGTCAAAGATTTCTGACACATGGGACAAGATGTATCAGATTATTGAAAACTGCAACAATATCGTTTATGGTGTAGACCATGGTCAGTATGCAGATGCAAAGGGTTCTGATGCAACTAGCATGAAACAGTACAAAGCAGAAGCTCTTGTTATTCGTGCCATGTGTTACTATGACCTGGTTAAAAACTTCGGTGATGTTCCTTTCAAGACAGACCGTACAGAACATAATTTGAACAATGCATTCATTGGCAAGACTAACCGTGACGTCATCTTGGAGAGTCTGATTACAGACCTTCAGAACGCAGCCGAAATCTTACCTTGGGCAGGCACACATGGTTACACTACAGAGCACGTAACTAAGGGCTATGCTCATGCTCTCTGCGCACAGATTGCCATGCAGCGTGCAGGCTGGGCTATCCGTGAGACAACAAAAGAGGGTTACGAGACCGCAAGTGAGAACAGCGATCCAAACTACCCTACACAGCGCCCATCTGCGGCTGACCGTACCAAGTTCTACAAGATTGCCTTGCAGAACCTTAATGAGGTTATCAACAGCGGCGTTCACAAGTTGAACCCAAGCTTTGCAAACGAATGGTATCTTGTAAACCAGCGCAAACTGGACACCGAGTATCAGGAGAATCTCTTCGAAATTCCTATGGGATTGAACAAGAGTGGTGAGCGTGGTTATACTGTGGGTGTACGCGTTGAAGCAAATACCAACAAATACGGACCTAAGGGTAACTCATCTGGTAAGATCAAGACTACCGCTCCTTTGTTCTGGTCATTCGACAAGAAGGATACTCGCCGCGATATCACATGTGTACCTTATCAGATCAAGAACAACGGTGGTTTGACCAAGGAAACATTTGACAGCAACAAACCATTCGAGTTGTATATCGGTAAATGGGATGTCCGTAAGATGACTGAGGACTGGCGCGATGCTGCTTGTGCTAGTACAGAAAAGGTACCTACCGGTATCAACGAAATCAAGATGCGCTATTCTCAGGTATTGCTTAACTATGCTGAGTGTATCAACGAGTTGAATGGCGGTCCTGATGACGCTACAGATGGAGCTGGTTTGACAGCACGTCAGGCATTGGCACAGGTTCATACCCGTGCATTTGCAGAGAACGCAAAGTCTGCAGCCCAGGATTATGTTAACAGCTTGCCAACAGACAAAGAAGGATTCTTCAATGCCATCGTTGACGAGAACGCATGGGAATTCACAGGCGAAGGTGTCCGCAAGTTCGACTTGGAGCGCTGGAATCTCCTGAGTTCTAAGATTGATGAGTTCAAGGCAAAGTATCAGGAAGAAATCAATGAATATCCTGACAAGTTGTACTATAAGGAAATCAAAGACGAAGAAGGTAACATCAGCATTGACATGAATTCTGTATGCTGGTATGCAGCTCCATCAAGCACTAGCGGCTACAAGAGCGCAAACTGGTGGGGAGCAGGCAATGAGAACAAGAAGAAGGACAACCTCCTGAAGAAGTTGCCATATATCAGTGCAGGTCTTAACACTACTGTCAAGAACCGCTACTTGTTACCTATCGCAACATCTACTATTGCAGACTCACGCAATATGATTCAAAACTCTTATGGTTTCTAAACATAAAAGACTAGAAAGATGAAACTCAATAAAATAACAAACATAGCACTTTCAGGAGCATTCATGCTCCTAGGTGCAGTTTCTTTCAGTTCTTGCGCTGACCAGAACGATTGGGATGTAGACTCATCATTTGACCGTCTGTTCCATACAACAAGCTTGAGCGTAAGTCCTGACGAGAACTCTGCCGAAATTACATTCGACAAAACACCTAATACTACCAGTTATCAGGTGGAATACAGCACAGAAGAGCTCAATGACGAAATGGAGTTGGGTACAGCTGCAAACAGTAAGACTGCAACCCTGACTACCACACCAGCTACTATTGATGGTTTGGAAGCAGAAACTACTTACTATCTGCGCCTTCGCAGTATGAATGATGAGGGTAAGACTTCAAAGTGGGTATATCTTGAAGATAAGAGCTTTACAACAAAGGCTGAGCAGATTATCGCAAAAGTTACTCCTAAAGCCAAAAGTGCATTAGTAGAATTCGGCGATAATAAAGACCTCAGCAATGTAACCCGCATCGCATGGTATCATGTAAGTAATGGAGAGGAAGCTGAAGAAGGTTCTGCTGATATAAATGGTTCAGGTTTAGCTACTACAAAATCTTTCAATATCGAAGGTTTGAAGGCTAACTACAGCTACACTGTAAGAGTTTTTGCCGGTGATAAGAAACGTGGCGAATTAAAGTTCCGTACTACAGAGGAGTTGCCTGAGAACTATGAATATCTCAACTGGGATGCAAACACTACCATCGCTGACCTCCTGTCAAGTGCAACACAGAGCGACGTTGTCATTATCTTCCCACAGGGTGCCAAAATTGACGAAGGTTCTACTACTGTTCCTTCAAACATCAAGAACATCTACTTCTGGGGTGCTGAAGGAAACAACAAGCCAGAATGGACAGTAAAAGTTGTAAAACTGGAAGGTGACAAGGGTATCGTTAAGTTCAAGAACATGAGTTTGAAGAACGCAGGAACAGATAACGATTACGTTATCACACCAGATGCAGAAGCAGGCAATATCGGTTCCATCGAATTGGAAAAATGTAATATCAGCAATACACGTGGCGTTGTCAGATTTAATGGTTATACCAAGCAGACTGATGCTGTCAACATCAATGACTGTGTTATCAACAACATTGGTAGCTATGGAGTTGTAAACTCAAAGATTACAAATGACAACTGCGTCAAGAGTATCAAGATTACCAATTCTACAATTGCAAATGTAGAAGCAGATGGATGTATTGTAAATGCGCAGCAAAATGATATTGCCATGACATTCACCAACAGTACATTCTGGAACTGCGGTATAGCTGGCAAGAATTTCATTAACTTGAATAAAATGAATCCAGTACCAGAATTCGAGTCATGTCTCTTGGGTTGGGATTCTCCTATTGCAATGAAGGCTGTATCTACCAAGAAGGTAACATGTACAAATACCTACTTTACAAACGAATGTACATGGAGCAATGGCAAGATTGGTGATGCTATCGGTGCCAAGGGTACAGAAGTATTTACTAACCCTGCAAAGAATGAGTTCTACCTCCAGGATGCCTATGTTGACAAGTATGGCACAGCAGGTGACCCACGTTGGATTAGATAAATTCAACCAAACTATCATATTAAAGTGCAATGCCCCTATCGGGCGTTGCACTTTTTTGTTTCTCTCCCTCTCCCCCCACCATTCACAAAAACTTTTTTAGTTAATTTCTTGGAAGTTACGAAAGAAAAGCGTATCTTTGCAGCGTAATATTAAGAAATAAAAGAAAAGAGAATGAACGGAGAAAACTATATAAGATTTGACTGGGCGATGAAACGCCTGCTGCGCAACAAGGCTAACTATGTTGTGCTCGAGGGTTTCCTGTCTTCATTACTTGGAAAGAAATTTAAGATTCACCGCTTCCTGGAGAGCGAAAGTAACCAAGAAGACGAAGACGATAAATATAACCGAGTAGATATTCTGGCAGAAAGCGAGGATGAACAGTTATGCATCATTGAAGTACAAAATAGTCGTGAGCATACTTATTTCCATCGCATGCTCTATGGCGTATCTAAGGCAATAACAGAGTATATTGGTCTTGGGAAACCATACGAAGCGGTTCGCAAGGTGTATTCCATTAACATCGTCTATTTCGAACTAGGACAAGGAAAAGATTATGTGTACCATGGTAAAACCGAATTCATCGGCGAACACGAACCACACGACATTCTGAAACTCTCCATCCGACAGAACGAGAAATTCTTTGGCATCAAGGATAAAGATTTAAAACTTAGAAAGAGCCCTGGCGACTTGTTCCCTGAGTACTACATACTACGTGTCAATGATTTTGACAAGATAGCAACTACCCCTCTTGACGAATGGATAGAATTTCTGAAAACAGGCTCAATCAGCTCCGAAGCCACTGCTGCAGGATTACCAGAAGCACGTGAGCGACTTCGTGTGGATTCACTCTCACAAGAAGACAAGCAAGCTTATTACCGACATCTAGAAGCTGTTAGACATATGAAAAGCCTATTCGACACTAGCCGTGACGAGGGATTTCAAGATGGCTTAATGGAAGGAAGAGCAGAAGGAAGAGCAGAAGGAAGAGCAGAAGGAAGAGCAGAAGGGGAAAAAGAAAAAGCCCTAAACATCGCTCTCAAACTTCTTGCTTTCAACACACCAATCGACATCATTTCCCAATCCACTGGATTAACTGTTGAAGAGATTAAAAAATTGAAACAATAATACTATACGAATAATAGAGAGGGTGTGTCATAAGTGGGATGACATACCCTCTTTTTTCGCTACTTCAGCCACTTCATTCAGCTAACACAATCACTTCTGCCAGCTAACTCAGCCACTTCATTCTGCTAACAAATCCGTCTCATTCTGCTTACGAATTCGAATCTTCGAGACAACGAAGTCATATCTTCAAGCCAGCGCAATCGAATCTTCAAGCCAGCGCAATCGAATCTTCAAGCCAGCGCAGTCGGATCTACAAGCCAGCTGAAGCCTCTGATTTTTTATAAATAACTGATTAGTCAATCCTCTTTATGCTATTTCTAACTTGTTTTCTTGTGGTGAAAGACTTCTGCAGAAGTTTTTTTCTCAAATCTAATGCCACTAATATCACACTTAGACTTAACCATCTGATTATAAGCGAATAACGCGTTGCAATAAGGGGTGTTTTTATTGTCACCTTATTGCCACCTGTTACCACACCCCTGGTAAGCTGCTCCGCTTGCCGATGTTCCCGAAATTACGTCACGACGTAGCATCTGAGGCGTCACGACGTAGCAATCGGCGCGTCACGACGCAGTAACAGATACGTCGCGACGTAATTCCGGCTACATCCTGCTCACATCAAGTAAGCCTCATTTGAGCTTCAAATAAGCCTCTTTAACCGTTCAAGTAAGCCTCACTTGAACTTCAAATAAGCCTCAGTTAAACGTTACGTAAGGCTCACTTGCAAGCCTGAATTACACAATTAAAGGCAATATTGTAGAAGAAACACTAGTGAAAACGTTTACGTTAGATTTTTCAATTATTTTGTTCGTTGTTTGAGATTTTTCACTACTTTTGTAGCAGAAATCTAAAGATTCTTATCAAAAATCTAAGATTTCTTATGATCTATTGAGAATCAAACACGACTACAACTAATCGCAAATAAGTTCAATTAGACCAAAACTTAACAAGATATAATAATAACCTACAAAACAAACATCGTTATGTATCAACAACTGAAACGTGCCAGCATGGCACTTGCATTGGGTACAGTCTGCATGGGTGCTTTTGCACAGCAAGCGACTATCAAGGGTACAGTCAAAGACTCCAATGGTGAGCCTATGATTGGTGTTAGTGTTGTACCTGAAGGAAATGCCGGAACAGGTTCGGTAACTGACCTGGACGGTAACTTCACACTCACTAATGTAACCCCATCTACAGTTCTCAAATTCTCCTACATTGGCTACAAAGACAAGAAAGTTAAAGTAGGTAATCAAAGCAACGTAGTAATTGTCTTAGAGGAAGACAACAATTCTCTCGATGAATTGGTTGTCATCGGTTATGGCGTAGTAAAGAAGCGCGACCTCACTGGTTCCGTTGCTTCTATCAAATCTGATGATTTGAAGAACGTAGCCACCTCTAACGCCATGCAGGCTATGCAGGCAAAGATTCCAGGAATGGACTTGCAGCAGTCTAGTGGTGAGTCTGGTTCTGGCGTAAGCATCAATCTCCGTGGTGCCCGTTCTATGCTGGCTTCCAACAATCCATTGATCCTTGTCGATGGTGTAGCTTACGGTTCTACCCTCGACATCAACCCTTCCGACATCGAATCTATGGAGGTATTGAAGGATGCTTCTTCTACCGCCATCTATGGTACTCGTGGTGCTAACGGTGTTATCATCATCACAACAAAACGTGGTAAGGCTGGCAGAACTTCTGTCGGTTTCAACTTCTATAATTCCTTCAACAGCCCAACAAACGCTGCTCATTCTATGTACGGTACTAAAGAAGTACAGCGTTTGATTGACAAGCGCGCTTATCAGGACTGGGCTAAGGGCGAAAAGACTTTGGATGCTTACAATGCTGTTTATGCAGGCATTACTCCAGAGACCGTCCTGACAGAAAAACTCGACGATGGCACACCTACATTGGATATCTACAATGATGGTTCCTATACCGATTGGGGCGACCAGATTCTAAAGAACAGTACATCCCAGAACTATGAGGTGAATGTAGCCGGTGGTAGCGAGAAGACCAACTTCAATATATCTCTCGGTGCCTTGTACGACCGTGGTCTGATGAAGAACGACCAGATGAGTCGCTACAACGGTAAGGTGAACATCGACCATAAAGTCAACAAGATTGTCAAGGTAGGTTCAAGCCTCCTCTTCACTTATAAGAACTGGGACCGCCGTAACTCAGGTGTTTACAACCAGGCTTTGAAGATGACAACCATCACTCATCCATATCTGACAGATGGTACCATCAATGCAACTCCAAACCCTTGGTATGCAGCCCACTGTTCTCCGTTGCTCGATGATGTAGACGGAGCATACCAGAACAACACTGAATCTACCCGTTTCTTCGGTAATGGTTATGTGGAACTCACTCCTATCAAGGGATTGAACATGCGCTCTATGTTTGCTGTTGACAGAAACGACTCTCGCAATGGTTTGTATCAGGACTACGAGAGCCAGCAGAGATACCAGTCTCCTCACAGCAGCTACATCCGTCAGATCAGAAACAACTCTACTGCAATTACATGGGACAACACCATCAACTACAATACGACAATTGCAGAGAAACATGATTTGACAGCTTTGCTGGGTCATGAGTTGACTCAGACAGTATCAGAGAGTTCTACCGTAGGCGGTGATGCAGGTGCTACTCACTACTATGAGAGCGGTTACAGTGATCTTTCAAACATTCTCTCACCTGTAACAACTTCTACCTATGTAAAGACATCCATGCTGTCATTCTTCGGCCGCTTGAACTATTCTTACGCCAGCAAGTATCTGCTGACCGCTTCTCTCCGTGCCGATGGTTCTTCAACTTTGGCTAAGGGACACAAGTGGGGTTACTTCCCTTCTGTGGCTGCAGGTTGGAGATTAATCGAGGAAAACTGGCTGAAAGACCAGAAGGTATTGAGCAATCTGAAGCTCCGTGCATCTTGGGGTATCTCTGGTAATGCAGCCATCGATGCATACTCTACATTGACTTCATTGAGTGCCAATACATATTACTATTATTTAGGCAACAACGATGTAGCCGGCAAGTTGCCAAGCCAGTTGGGTAATCCAAACCTGACTTGGGAGAAGACATCTTCTTTCAACCTCGGTCTTGACTTCGGTCTCTTCGATGGTCGCATCAGCGGTAGCATTGACTACTACTGGAACCATACATACGATCTGTTGTTCTACAAGACCGCTCCTGCATCATCATTCCCTACCGTTATCGACAACATCGGTAAGACCAAGGGACAGGGTCTTGAGGTTTCTTTGATGACAGACATCATCCGTACCAAGGACTTCGACTGGACAGCCAACTGGTCATACTCTCACTTCAAGGATGAAATTACCGAATTGACAGGCGGTGTTGACAAGTATGTATCAGGAACCAAGGGATTGTTCGTAGGCAACCGTGTCAATGCATTCTACGACTACAAGGTACTCGGCGAATGGGGCATTGGAGAGTTCGACCAGTATGTAGAGGACTTCAAGGCTGCCAACAATGGAAATAAACCTGCCTGCGCCAACACCAAGGGCTACGGAACACCAGGTTCTCCAAAGATTTTGGATAAGGATGGCAACGGCACCATCACATCTGATGACCGCGTACTCTACAACCGCGACCCTAATCATGTATTCGGTATGACCAATACATTCACCTATAAGGACTTCTCACTCTCTGTACAGCTGATGGCACGTTTGGGTGGTTACATCTCTTACGCCATGAATGAGCAGTTGAACTTTGAGTCAGCCAACTGGGGTGACGCCATCGATTACTGGACTCCAACCAATACCGGTGCCAAGTTCCCTAACCCTGGTTTGGATTCAGGTGCCAGCAAGATTTGGTCAACCTATAAGAGCGCATTCACTTATGAGAAGGCAGACTACTTCAAGGTGAAGGATATCACCCTTTCATACAATGTACCTGCCAAGTGGTTGCACAATGTCAACATGAGCAGAGTTCGTGTATATTGCTCTATGAAGAACTTCCTGACCTGGAGTAAGATTGACGACTACGACCCAGAGCGTGGCGGTAGCATCTCTTTCCCTATGCAGAAGCAGGTAGTAATCGGTCTTAATGTAGAATTCTAAAATTATCAAATCAATTATGAAAACAAAGATATTATTCATGGCAGCCGCCTCTTCTATGATGTTAGGGCTCACTTCTTGCTCTGATTTCCTGGAAGAAGAAAACAAAGTAGGTGAAACTGCCGACTTAACATACAACACCCCTTCCGGACTGGAAGGTCTGGTAGCCAACTGCTACAGTTTTGCCCGTGGTTGGTATGGTAAAGAAGCCGGTCTGGGCTTGAGTGAAATGGGTACCGACCTCTTCTATTATGGCTACGACAACAAGCAGAAGAGCCTCTGCTCTTACAACTTTAATGCAGCAGCATTGGAAAGTAATGTTGCCGACAACCCTTGTCTTGACCAATACTGGGAAATGTTCTACAGTGCAACAGATGCATGCAACAATGCCATCAAGTATATCAACAAAGCTTCTTTCCTGAGCGAAGAGGATAAGAATAAGAACCTGGCAGAAATGCTCTTCCTGAGAGCTTTCTATTACTTCCACATGGTGAACACCTGGGGCGCTATTCCATATAATTCAGAACCTGTCACTGCCCAGAATTTCACTCCAACCAGAATGCCTGAGAATGAAGTTTATGGCAAGATTCTGGAAGATTTGGACGAGTCTGTCGCTAAATTTGACCAGACAAAAGCTGTCAAAGGTAAAGAGGAAGGCCGTGCAAACTATTGGGCAGCAAGAGCTTTGAGAGCAAGAGTTTTACTCTATGCTGCATCTTGGCTGAACGGACAGTTGAACCAGACTGTCAAGGGTAGCAGCTACGATGGTAAGGACAAGAATGCCCTCTACACTGCAGCTCAGACTGATGCAGAGGCTGTTATCGGTGCAAGCGATTATGCCAGCCTGGATAATGACTACAAGCATGTATGGACCATGTCTAACGAGAGTTACAACACCAATAAGGAGGCTCTCTTTGGTGTAACCTATTCTCAGGATATTGCTACCAATGTCAACTGTATTCCTTACCGTTACCGTTTGGATGGTGGTAGTCCTATGCAGTATAATGGTTTGATTACCCGTACGGGTTATAGTCGAGGTGGTAGCGCCATGTTGCTGATGTTCGTATCTATGTGGAACAATGGGGCATCAGACCTTGGAGGTAATGGTCAGAAGGATTCACAGGTATTCTGGCGTGTAGCCAAAGGCAAGACCACAATCAAGAGCAAGTTAACCGGCAAGAACGTTGAATGCGGTGCAGCTTACTCTCCATACGGACGTGGATTTACCCGCTATTTGCCTTCTCTGCACTTGTGGAACCTGTTGGAGAAGCATAAGGCTACCGACCAGCGTTCTGAGGCAACTCTGCTTGATCACTATGATATAGCTTCACCAGATTTGGCTAAGAATGCAAAGAATTATCCATTGTTGCAGGATACAGCTATCTACTACTGCCCGATGGATGGTGATTCTCCAGAAGGTAAGGCTATGCAGGCATGGGCTAAGGACAGATACCGCATCCAGTTTATGGCAGGTGGCGACATCCCTGTTTACACATCTATGGATGAGGCAACAGCCAAGCCAACAGAGGCTGAAGTCAAGAGTTCTAAGGTTTATGGCGACGGACGTTACAAGACTTATAAGATTGCTGGCTGGTGCTCATACCCTGGTATCAAGAAGTTCCTGGATAATGAGTATGATGAGAATTACCCTACCCACGACATCTCTAGCCGTGATGCAATCGTAATGCGTATTCCTGAGATGTATCTCATCAAGGCTGAATGCCAGTTGGCTCTCGGTGATGGCGGTGCAGCCATGTCTACCATCAACCAGCTCCGCCAGGCTCGTGCCATCGAGGGTAAAGATAATACATTGAGCGGTAACGCAACTATCGATACCATCCTCGAGGAGCGTGCTATTGAGTTCTGCGGCGAGCAGATGCGCTGGTTCGATTTGAAGCGTACAGGTAAGCTTTACGAGTATGTACAGAAGTACAACGCTCAGGCTTCAGACAACTTGAAGGCTGATACCAACAAGCACTATCTCTACCGTCCTATTCCACAGAACGAGATAGATGCTGTACAGAACTTCACTACAGAAGTGAACAGTACAACTGGTTTCTGGCAGAATCCTGGTTACTAATCAAAGTCATTGTTTTGATAACAAAACCTATCAGGACATACGTTAATCATTAGGTTTAAGACCGTATCCTAGGGAGATGTTTCCCTACGGATGCGGTCTTTCTTTTTGTTCTATAGGCAAGGTATACGTAATCGTTTTCGTAGTTTTTCGCTCACTATCGGCATGCGGTAAGCAAAAATGTCGTAACTTTGCACAAAATCTTATAGAAAAAGAAAATAATAAAATAAATAAACCTAAGAAGAAATGAAGAAATCAATCATTAAGACAGTCGTGCTTGCTGCGCTCATGGCTCTGCCAATGTTCGCTAAAGCACAAACTTTCGCAGGTATCACAGCCGAGCAGAATGCACAGAACACTCCAGAAGGATGGACTGCTGTTGCTCTGCCACAGTTGCCAGCTATCACTTCGGCAAACACGTTTAACATCAAGGATTATGGTGCCTCTACATCTGCTGCAGACAACACCAAGGCTATCCAGAAAGCACTTGATGCTGTGCCTACAACAGGTGGTATGGTCGTGATTCCTGCCGGCACCTGGATGTTTGGTAGTACAGATCAGATGACGAGCAAGACCGAGGTACTCAGCATCAAGTCAAAGACTGTACTCCACCTTTGCGCAGGAGCAACTCTGAAACTCGTGGAATATGGCAAGGCGCCAAACAACAAAACGCTCTTTATCGGTTGCAAGAACAAGAACCAGAGCGACATTGTCATAGAGGGTGAAGGTGAAACTTCTATTATTGACGGTCAGGGTACCCGCTGGTGGAAGGCTCGCGACAACAAGGAGACTTTCAATCCTGGAGCCATGATCCGCTTCGAGAAAGGCAGCCGATTCCTGATTCGCAATCTCAAGGTGCAGAATAGTCCTGGTGTCAATATCACCTTGAGCAACAGCAATGGTGCCAACAACGGTACCGTCCATGACGTAACCATCTACAATCCATCTTCAGAAACCAAGACAGAACAGCCTTCTCATAACACAGACGGTATCTCTATCTGGGGGCACCACATGAACATCTATAACTGCAACATCAGTACAGGTGATGATAACGTAGTTTGCGATGACAATGCACAGTATATCCATGTTTGGAACTGCGACTTTGGTACAGGACATGGTGCTTCTATCGGTAGTTTCACCAAAGACATCAAGCATGTATGGTTCGACAACATCACCATGAATGGTACAACTGCCGGTATCCGCATGAAGACGGGTATCAACAGCAATGGTACACTGCGTGGCGGTGGCGAGGAGGACTGGAAGTTCACCAACTTCACCATGACCAAGGTGAAGAACCCATTCTCTATCGATTGCTTCTACGACAAGAACTACAACAGCGATCCTGCCGTAGACAAGGCAAATGCCAGAACTCTTGATAGTACTACCCCTACCTACAACGGCATTCTGCTTCAGAACGTGAAGACAACAGATGTTTGCGATGGTAACGCTATCTTCCTGATTGGCCGCCCTGAGAGCCACATCAAGAACGTGACTCTCGACAACGTGCAGATTTCAGCCAAGAAGGGCATCGATATCCGCTTCGTAGATAATCTCGTATTCAAGAACAACTCTAAGATTACATGCCAGTCTGGCAAACTCTGGATTCGCCAGTACGATTCTACAGTAGACGACCAGTGTGATGCTACAGGGGCAGGTACTAATCCAAATCCCACTCCCAATCCAGGTGAGACAACAGAAGTAAGCTATATTCTGGATGCATCAACCAGCACTTCTTCAAGCACAGATCCATCTCCATGGACGTTCAATAACGGTTGCAGCATAGAGAGCAGCAAAGGTTACGCTACAGCTAAAAACAATACCATCAAGTATAGCAAGGGCATACAGTTTACCATCAACCTGCCTGAGAATATTACCATTACATCGGCTACATTTGCAGGATATGCCAATGAAGACAACAAGACCTGCTATCTCGGCGAGCTGAACGGAACAACCTTTGCCAGCGACAAATACGTATTCCCTAGCCGTTTAACCCAAACGGATACGAGTACAAAGTTTGATATTACACTTGACACTCCTACTACTGGCGTTCTTACCTTCACACCACAAAATGCACAAGCCGCTTGGGTTATCACACTGAAAGGTGTAAAGGTAACAAGTTCAGGTATCAACAATGTTGTTTTAACCGCCAAGGTAAACAATAACAACATTTACGACCTCAGCGGTCGCATGGTAAAGCTCAATGCCAAGGCAGAAGACCTGCAAGGTCTCAAAAAAGGCATCTATATCTACAACAACAAGAAATACGTAGCTAAATAATTCATTTAAACATCGATAACAATGAAAATAAAATCTCATTCACTCCTGTGCATTCTCGCCACCATCGCATTGAGTTCTCCGCTCTCTTCACTGAGCGTGAATGCCCAGAAAGCGGTATCCAAGACATGGAATCCGAACCTGAAGAACGGAATGTACCGCAACCCGGTTATTGACGCCGACTACTCAGACCCAGACGTATGCCGTGTGGGCAATGACTACTATATGACCTCCTCTTCCTTCCAATGTTTCCCAGGCTTGCAGATTCTGCACAGTACCGACCTGGTGAACTGGGAGATTATCGGCGCTGCCCTACTCGATGACTATCCTGTATTGCCAGAGTATCAGGGCACAGACTTGGACTGGCGCAAGAAAGTTCAGCATGGCAACTATGTGTGGGCTCCGTCTATCCGCTATCACAACGGATGGTTCTACATCTATTGCGGCGACCCAGACCAGGGTCTCTTCATGACCAAGACACAAGATCCACGCGGTCCTTGGGAACCTATCACCTGGGTGATGAAGGAAAAAGGTCTTATCGACTGCTGCCCTCTCTGGGATGAAGACGGCAAGGCTTATCTTTCACATGGATGCGCCGGTTCCAGAGCCGGTATCAAGTCGGTGTTATTCGTAGCTCCAATGTCACCAGACGGCACCAAGGTTATCGGTCCTTCACGCATCGTATATGACGGTCATGAAGACCAACCTACCATCGAGGGTACCAAATTCTACAAGCGCAACGGATATTATTATATCATGAGTCCTGCGGGCGGAGTGAAGTATGGCTGGCAGGTAGAACTGCGTTCCAAAAATCCATTTGGTCCTTACGAGGAATATGTAGGTATGGCACAAGGAAAGAACAAGAAGGTAAACGGTCCTCACCAGGGTGCGTGGGTAGATACCCAGAATGGTGAAGACTGGTTCCTCCACTTCCAGGATAAGCACGCCTATGGACGTGTAGTTCATCTGCAACCAGCCAAATGGGTAAACGACTGGCTTGTCATCGGAGACGACAAGGATGGTGATGGCTGCGGAGATCCTGTTCAGCAATGGAAAAAGCCCAACCTGCCATCAAGCGGAAACTTCCAGCCTAAGGAATCGGATGACTTCAACAGCGTAGATTTAGGTCTGCAATGGCAGTGGAACGGTCCTTACAGTCAGTACTGGTACTTCTGTGATGCCAAGAACTCCAAGTTGCGTCTCTATGGCGTGCAGCAGGCAGAAGATGTAAAGAACCTGTACGATTTGCCAAACCTCCTGCTCCAGAAGCTTCCTACCGAGAACTTTACTGCTACTGCCAAGGTGAAGTTTATTCCGAACCGCACCGAGGCTTACAAGGAAAAAGATAAGGTATTGGGCGAAAGCGCCGGCATGATTATGCAAGGCATGGACTATGCGGCACTCAAGTTTGTTGATACCAAGGAAGAGGGGGTTGTTTTGCAATATGTAACCTGTGAGAAGGCAGAGAAGGGACAGGCTGAGAAGGTGGTAAAGCAAGTGGCTATCAAGACCAGCAAACAACAACAGCCTTACACCGTGAAGTATGCCGTAGATGATATACCTTCATCCCGCATTGCCACTCAGGATGTATGGCTCCGCGTGAAAGTTCATAGCGAAGGTATCGCCAACCAGATAAAGGCTATCGCAGAATGGAGCTACAGTCTGGATGGTAAAAAGTTTACCAAAATAGGCAACCCTTTCACTGTGCGTGAAGGCAAGTGGATAGGTGCAAAGCTCGGTTTCTTCAACACCCGCACAGCCAAGAAGAACGATGCAGCCTTCTTCGACGTAGACTGGATTCATTTCGAAAAATAACGTCTCCCAGCTAATACGTTATTTCAGAGAATATTTTTGGAAACAAAAAAATCCCCCTCATTGCAAATCAATGCAGCGAGGGGGATTAATCTTTATGAGTAATCTAAAATCTAATCTTTCTTTTCTTCTGTAGGCTCAGCCTTTGTTGTCTTCTTAGCTGGAGCCTTCTTGGCTGCAGGCTTTGCTGCGGTCTTCTTTGCAGGAGCCTTAGTAGCCTTTTCACCACGCAGTTTCTCAACTTCCTTCTCTATCTTTTCTATCTTAGCCTGGAGACGGACAATCTCCTTGTCCTTCATCTCTATCTCTTCATCCTGATTCTTGATGGTAGTAAGCAAGCCCTCCAGCTGATCGTTATCAACATCAGCAGGATAAAGGTCGTTCACACGGTTGATGAAGTCACCAAGAATGTTCATATAGTTGGTGAAAGCATCGAAAGGACTTGAATAGATACCTCTGTCAAGACCCACATTGCTTGGCTTGGTAGTCATGAAACGGAAGTTGTTGCTTGCCTGCAGGTAATCCCAGTCCTGATTGATACGTGGATCGTTGGCGATACGTACACGGTCTGCCACACTGTAAAGCTTATTGAAAGCCTCACGCTGCATCGGGTTACCCAACCACGAACTTACATCACGCTCCTCGTCTACCCAACTCAAGGTATCAGGCACATTCACCTCACCGACCGACTTGATCTTCTTGCAGATTTCACTAGGTGTAGAGAAGGTGATGCCACGGTCCTTTGCACACTGAGGCAAAGCCTTCATAAACTCGAGGATATTGCTTGACAAAGGCTGGGCAACACCAAGAGCAGAAAGTTCCATGAAGATATTGATAACCTGCTCCTCCTCTGGGAAGGCAGCAATCTGGTTCATATAGTTGTCTGCAAAGAGAGGATAACCATCCCAATCGCTGTTACTGAAGCGCAGAGAGATATCATCGCTCAGGTTCACATCACGCAACAGAAGTTTCAATTTATGGTTCAATGCGCAATGGTAAACATAGTGAGGAGACTTCCAACCGAGCACATGCTTGGCACCCTCGGTAAGCATACCGATGAATCCCATGTTGGCAACATCGTTACCGATATCATCGCTGTAGA
>ERZ1026846.734-NODE-734-length-23915-cov-4.915633_pt1 | contig 23915 bp, 18 predicted proteins | sample MGYA00380153_ERZ1026846 | MGnify/ENA primary metagenome ERZ1026846 (study PRJEB33269, sample SAMEA4719789) | human gut metagenome | biome: human-associated habitat; feature: organic feature; material: feces | place: Cameroon | collected 2013-10 ...
GGTTCCTTTGCTAACAGTACAAACTCCGTCTTTCAACTAAATTGCGGAAGAACCATCCAAAGTGATTTAAGATAGTTGTCTGGAAAATAGTCAGGCGAGCGGTAGAATGCAAGTCTTCTACCCGTATGTCTGTCAAGCGCATACAGTCCACTGATTCCGGATGCCACCCACATGGTGTCGCCTCTTTCACAGAATGCGTGGACTTCGTTCGGGGTCGCCGTGAATTTCGGTCTCATTCCACTGTCAAGGACAGAGATCCTGCCATTGAACATCCCGGTCCAGATCGCGCCGTCGCTGTCGCAGAATACTGACTGCACGTTTTTGTCAGGAAGGATTCCTTCAGCCGAAGCCTTCAGCCTGGCTTCTTTGTCAAGAACATTCAGACTTCCACCATCTGTAGCCACGAGCAATTCTCCGGCATCATTTCTGAAAATGCCTCGCACGATTCTCTCCGTAAGTCCCCCAGGATAAGTGACAGTGGCAAAGCCGGATGTGTTTTCCGACTTGAATATCAACCCCTTGCCAGATGTTCCGAACCAGATATTCCCATACGCATCCTCAACCATGGCATATATTCCCACATCATCGAAAAGGTCAGGGGAATTCACTTTAGAGAAATGTCTGCAACCTGTCTCGTTCAGGTCCATGGTCCAAAGTCCACGCATGTCAGGTGAGACAAGAAGTTGGCGGTCATCCGTCAAGAGCACGGAGAAAATCAGTTCTCCCGGAAGGCCAGAGTTCTCCTCGTTGAATACGGTGAAATCCTGGGTGACAGGACGGAACAGCGCGAGTCCATCACGTGTACCCACCCAGACATTGTTCTCCTTATCTATATATATGCTTCCTATCTGATTCGAAGGGAGGCTGTTCGGATTTTCCGCATTGTGCATGAATGGGATGGCCGTCATGGTGTGCGGATCGATCACAGCTATGCCTTCTCCATAAAATGCCACATAGATTTTTCCGTCTTGGCTGATGCAGAACCTACGGATCACACCTTGCTGGAGCCCGCTTACGTTCCCCTGCCAGAAACGGGTGATCGTATTTTCATTCGGGTCGTACCGGCAGATTCCTTCAGTGTAGGTGCTGAACCAGATGTCGCCTCTGCGATCCTGAAAGATGTCCGTGATTTCGTCAGAAGGTATGTCCGGTGTGCCTCCGCTCCTCAGGAATGAGGCTTTCCCTGTCTTCCAGTCATAACATCCCAGCCCGTTCCGTTTAGACGCGAACCATACTCTATCACGGAACCTGTCAGCTATGACCGCGTTCAATTCATTGCTGGACAAAGCTCCGGAGTTTTTAGTATAGCGGCTTACCGCCACTCCATCGAAACTGTTCATTCCGTCCGCCGTGCCAATCCAGATGGTGCCATGGCGGTCGGTGTCCAATGAGACTATGTAATTACTGGTAAGCTCATCCCGGAACGATACCCAAGACGATGACAGTGTGTTTTCCGACTCCCTGGCGGCCAAAGGGAGAAGTGAGAGAAGAGTCAGAAGACTTATCAACAGAGTGCGTTTAGCGAACATGATTATGGTGTTTTTGCGGCTGCCGCCCGTGCATTCCACTTGTCACGGCATCCAAAATCAAAAATACGATGATTTGTCCGAAAAAGAAATAGTGACATGTCACCAGCGCGACTGAAACTATTCAAAAATAGACTGTAACGTTTCAATGACGAAATCCCGTCTATAATGAACGGATAGTTTATCAAACGTTAACCACCATGTCCATACCTTTATGGGCAATTGTTAGAACTACTTTTATTAACACTAAAAAAAACAACTCCAAATGAACAAACTGACAAAAACCGGTCTGGTAACACTTGCGGCACTGACACTCGTTGTACAGATGAGTGCTCAGGTCAAGGTAGTGGAGACAAAGGAAAGCATTCCTACCTATCTTGTCAATGATCCGGCGCTTTATCCTTACTTCTTCACGGGAAGAACGTATCAAGGGGCGGCAGGTCATGTTTACCCTTATCCTATCTATGACAATCTCACCGATGAACGTGTGGAAAGGGACTACAAGTATCTGAAACTTGAGAACGAATATACTGAAATAGGAGTTCTCCCGGAAATCGGCGGAAGGATCTTCGCGGCTGAGGACAAGCAGACAGGCTATAATTTTTTCTATCGCCAGCATGTGATCCGCCCGGCTCTTATCGGCATGATCGGATCATGGATTTCAGGCGGCGTGGAATGGAATATTCCTCATCATCATCGTGCCTCTTCCACTCTGAATGCCGGCTATGAAATAACTGAGAACGCTGACGGCAGCAAGACCATCTGGATCGGCGAGACAGAACTACGCCAAAGATTGAAGTGGACTATCGGCCTTACAATGTATCCTGGAAAATCTTATGTAGAGGCTACATTCAAGATGCAGAACCGCACACCTTTGATGCAGTCTTTCCTTTATTGGGCGAATGTATCCGTGCATTGCAACAATGACTATCAAGTGCAGTTCCCTCCGCAGACTGTGTATGGGACAAGTCACAGCAAGACCCACTACACCGACTGGCCTTATAATGCAATCAACGGTGTTGAAGAGCCTGTTGACAACAGCTGGTGGAAGAATTTCAAAGGTTCAAATTCCACATTCGCGGTCAATTACTCTCAGGATTACCTTGTGGGCTATGATTTTGGGAAGAATGCCGGCACAGCGCACTGGGCGAACCATCATCTCGTGCCAGGCAAGAAGTTCTTCCTGTGGGGAACAGAGAGCGTATGGAACGAGATGCTTACCGAAGAAGACGGAGCGTACCTGGAACTGATGGTCGGCACATATTCTGACAATCAGCCGGATTACAGTTGGATCGGTCCTAATGAAGTGAGGGTCACGAAACAGTACTGGTATCCTATCAAGGGTATAGGAGGTGCGAAGAACGTGACTCTGGAAGGTGCGGTCAACGTGGAAAGGATTTCTCCGAGCCGTTTTGCCATCGGTTTCAATTCCACCGCACTATACAAAGATGCGAAGGTCGTGGTCAAGGCCGCCGGAAAGATCATCTCCGAGAAGACTATCACTATCGATCCAAACACTCCTTACATAGCCGAGATCGAGGTCAGTGAATCCCTGAAAGACAATGAGTTCCATGCAGGTCTTTACGACAGTGACGGTGTCGAGCTTGTAGGTTACAGCCCGGTGGTGAAAGATGAGATCGAGAGGCCTCATCCTGCCGACCGGCCAAAGTCTCCGTCAGAGTACACTTCGGTGGAAGAGCTCCTTCTTGCAGCACAGCGTCTTGAAGAGTTCCACAATGCAAGAGTCAATCCTCTTCCTTATTATGAGGAGGCTCTCCGCCGGGATTCCCTGGACTCAAGGGTGAATGTGAACCTCGGCATCCATTACGCAAGACAGGCGGAATGGGCAAAGTCCGAGAAATATCTTCAGAAGGCTTACAAGAGGCTTACTGGACTTCACTACATGCCGGAGGTTGACAAGACCGGTGCAATCTACCATACAAATCCTAAGGATGGTGAAATGCTTTACTATCTGGGTGTTGTATCCCAGCATCTCGGCAAGATGAGCGAAGCTGAAAGCTTCTTCTGGAAATCGACCTGGTATCCGGGATTCCAGTCCGCATCTTATCTCTACCTCGCTGAAATGTATTGGAAACAGGGTAAGAAAACCCAAGCCATGGAAGCCATTGACGAGTCAATCGCACTCAGCGGGAAGAGCACTCAGAGCAAGTTTGTGAAGGCTTACTTCCTCAGCTGTCTGGGCAAGAAGTCAGAGGCACTCTCACTACTCGACGAGAACATCTCCTTCGATCCCGTGGATTTCCTCAGCATAGTGGAACGCGCGCGAATCAAAGGTGACGAGGCAGCCGCGAAGCGTGCCCTCGCACACATGGGTATTCCTCTTCAGGAGTCGCTGGAGATCACCACCTTCTATTCATCAGTGGGCGCATACGACGAGGCCGTGAAGTTCCTTGATTTCGTTATGGCCAACGGGACGTCATATTCCTCAACCCCTATGCAGAAGAACGCGGTGGAGCCATTCACTGTCTCTCCTATGTTGAACTACATGGCTGGCTGGTACAGCACTCTCGCCGGTAAGGATGACACTGCGGTTTCTTACTATAAGAAGGCAGCGGAGATGTCTCCTGATTACTGCTTCCCATCACGTGTAGAGGAGATGGAGATGCTGCGGGACGTTGTCCTGAAAAACCCTTCCGACTACAAGGCCATGTACTACCTCGGAAACCTTCTTTACTACTACAACCGCAAGGACGAAGGCATCGCCATGTGGAAAAAGTCCGTGGAGGCGAACGACACATACGGCATGGCACTCAGAAATCTCGGATTCTCCGCCGACAACTACCGGAAAGACAAGAAACTGGCCGCGGATTATTACCACAAGGCCATCGTCGCGGATTCTTCGGATCCTAAGTTCTTCGTGGAGCTGGATGTTCTGGAAGAGGCTCTCAAGGTCCCTTCCGCACAAAGACTTGCCAGACTGGAGAAATATAGGAAGACCATCGAGCAATCAGATGACGCCATGGCACGCTACGTATATCTGCTTGTGGACAACGGCAAATACAGCAAGGCTCTCAACATTCTGGACACCAGACATTTCCGCGTTTGGGAAGGTGGTTCCACAGTCTATACCCAATTCGTGGATGCACATCTGCTCAATGGTCTCAATCTTCTATCAAGGAAGCAGGCCCGCAAGGCTCTCGAAGACTTCCTCAAGGCAGGCACATTCCCACGCAATCTGGAGACCAATGAGCTTTCCACCGGTCCTACCGTCGCCAAGGTAGCATATCACCAAGGACTTGCATACAAGGCGCTCGGTCAGACCGACAAGGCACGCGAGGCATTCGAGAAGTGCATCAACACAGCCGGCGGCGGCAGCGCATGGCAGCGCAGACGTGGTGTCGGAGATGAGAGCAAGTACTTCGTGGCGATGTCACAGAAGGAACTCGGTCTCAACGATGCCGCCACACAGACCATCAAGGAAATGCAGGCCTTTGTGGACGAGCAGAATGCAGCCAAGACTACCAACGTGGACATCTACTCGAAGTTCGGCGAGGACGGTTCAAGTGACACCATCAAGGCTCGCAACCTCTACATTCAGGGTCTGGTCCGTCTTGCACAAGGTGACAAGGCCTCAGCCTCCAAGTTCTTCACAGAGTCTCTTGAAATAAATCCGACAAGTGTCTGGACAAAATATTTCAACAAGACTTGCAAGTAGGTATCACTAAATATAATTAATCACTGTATTTTTACACATTACTAAAAAGACCAATCGAAATGAAGAAATGGATCAGGATGCTGTCCGCAGCATTATTTATGACGGTTTTCTCTGGATTGCAGACGTTGGCTGAAAACACCATCAATGCAGAAGTCCAGCAGAAGTCACACGCGGTAAAGGGTATAGTGAAGGATGCTCTCGGTCCGATGGCCGGTGTCAATGTCATGGTCAAGGGCACCACAAATGGTGTCATGACAGACGTTGACGGAAAGTATGAGCTTAAGGATGTTAATGTCGGCTCCGTCATAGAGTTCTCGTTTGTCGGCTACAAGACGGTAGAGATCAATGTAGGCACTGGGGAACTTATCAATGTGACACTGGAAGAAGATCAAAATCTTCTCGAAGAACTTGTGGTAATCGGTTATGGTACCGTGAAAAAAAGTGATGTCACAGGCTCTGTTGCATCCGTAGGTGCGGAGGACCTCGGCAAATCGTCCACCGGTGACCCTATCCAGGCCATTCAAGGCCGTGCCGCCGGAGTGCAGATCGTGACCGCAGGAGGTTCTCCGGATGCAGTCGCCGAAATCAAGATTCGAGGTACCGGCTCTCCTAACGGCTCCAGTCCTCTCTTCGTGGTGGACGGATTCCCGATGAACGACATCCAGCACCTAAGCCCGAATGACATCTCGTTAATGGAAATACTCAAGGATGCTTCGGCTTGTGCCATCTACGGCTCCCGTGGAGCCAATGGAGTGGTGATGATCACGACGAAACAGGCCAAGGCGGGCTCCCTGAAGATTAATGTCAAGACAGAATTCGGTATCGAGGCCACACCTTCAAGACCTGAAATGATGAATTCTGTAGAATATGCCGAGATGACTAATCTGGCAAGAAGCAACTCTGGACTTGATGCAAAGTATGGCGATCCATCGTCCATCACCACCAACACCGACTGGTTCGGAGAAGTTATGCGTATCGGCAAATACCAGAACTATAGCGTGACCCTTTCAGGTGGTTCGGAAAAGGTCTCCACCACGTTCACTTCGAATCTCTTCAGTCGTGAGGGGACAGTGAAATCCACAAAGTTCTCGCGTCTGAACTTCTCCCAAAACACACAGTACAAGCCATTCAAAGCCCTCACACTCAAGGCTAAATTCTCCGGTTCCTTCATGAAGACAAACTCTCTTGGAGCCAACGGTTCGAACAACAGGACTATTTTCCTGTCTTCCCTTATCGCTCCTCCTGATGTTCCTGTATGGGACGAGACCACGAACTATTACAGCGGCATCACCGCTTTCCGTCTCGCAAACCCGGCTGGTGTCATCTCAAGGAATAACTTCAAGGGAAACATGAATATGTTCCTCACGAACTTGAGCGCGGATCTCAAGATTTACAAGGATCTGACCTTCACCTCCCGTTTCGGTTACAGATACGGCATAGGTCTGGATTCAACCTTCAGTCCTGAATATTTCGAAACCTCCAACATCGCAAGCGGAAACAATGAGATTTCCCGCAGGACTTCTTTCTTTAAAGACTGGACATGGGAGAATATGCTGACATGGAACAAAACAATCGGAGCGCATGACTTTTCCGTCATGGGGGCCATGTCAGCCCGTGACTTCTATAGCGAGAATTATTTCGGGAACAAGAAGAATCTTCCTAGCGAGATGAAAGAATTCCGTTATTTCGATGCGGCATCCGATGCCAACCCGACTCTTACAGGTGCAGCGTCCTCACAGGGTATGCTTTCATACCTCGGTCGTGTAAACTACGCGCTCTTCAACCGTTATCTTGTCACCGCCTCTTTCCGCGCTGATGGTTCATCACGTTTCATCGGCAGCAAGAAATGGGGGTATTTCCCTTCATTTGCGCTTGCATGGAAGATTTCCGACGAACCTTTCTTCAAGAATATGAACTCCGGCTGGTTCGACACCGCCAAGCTGCGTCTCGGATGGGGAGAAATCGGCAACGAACGAATATCTTCTTATTATCCTTATCTGACATCCATAGCCCAGAACCGTTACTATGTTCTCGGAGACAAAGAGCGCGTGAACGGTTCCGCCCTCAATGCTCTTGGAAACACTGATCTTCAATGGGAAACATCTGAGCAATACAATGCTGGTATCGACCTCGGGTTCTTGTCACATAGACTTACAGCCACAGTGGATGTCTATCTCCGCAAGACGGACAATATCCTTCTTTCAGAGTCTGTTCCACGTCTTTCCGGTACAGGTTCAATCATCCGCAACGTCGGTGGCATGGAGAACCGAGGAATAGAGCTTTCCCTCGGCTGGAAAGATGACATCGGTGAGTTTTCCTACAGCTTAGACGGCAATGTCTCCCTTGTGAGAAACAAGGTCACACACCTCGGAACTTCAGGCATCCTTCAGGCAAACGGTCTCACCTACGACTATGCCCTGATCGATTTCCAAGGCCAGTTCAACAACATCATCCGCTCAACAGTAGGCAATCCTTACGGACGTTTCTACGGATATGAGGTACTCGGCATCTTCCAGAACCAAGCTGAAATTGACAACTACAAGAACGCGGACGGCAAGGTGATCATGCCGAAGGCAAAGCCAGGCGACACCAAATTCGCGGACATCGACGGTGACGGCAAGATCAGCAGTTCTGACATGACCGTGATCGGAGATCCTAACCCGACGGCAGTGTTCGGTCTGTCTTTCAACGCAAACTGGAAAGGCTTTGATCTGTCACTTCTCTTCCAAGGAACCTGTGGCAATGACATATTCAATGCATCCAAGTTCTACTTCGAGAAGTTTGACGGCAGACAAAATGCGCTCAAGTCTTCCTATAAGACTGGTTGGAACGGGGAAGGCTCCACCAACTCCCATCCAATCACCCTATCCTACGATTCTGACGATGCGCGTAACAGTCAGAACTGGTGGCAGTCCACAATGTATGTGGAGGATGGTTCATATTTCCGTCTTAAGAACCTCCAGCTCGGCTACACTTTTGAGCCTAAGTCCATCAAGACTTTCAAGCCATCTTTCAGAGTTTATCTATCTGCCCAGAATCTTCTGACTTTCACGAAGTATTCCGGCTTCGACCCTGAAATCCCGGACAATGGCGTGGATGCGGGTCAGTATCCTCAGCCACGTACATTTGTAATCGGTCTTAACATCAACCTTTAATCCGGTAATTATTTATGAAACTCAATAGATTATGTGTGATTGCAGCTGGCATTCTGATGCTCAGTTCCTGCAATGACCTGCTCGACAAGAAGCCTCTGGTCACTCTGGCGGTTGAAAACTATTATACTACCGAAGATGAGGCCAAGACTGCGCTGATGGGCATATACCATGTGTTCATGACCGAGAACTTCGGCCTGTACCACTACCTGCACCTCGGCGACAACATCTCCGATGATTCCCAGCTCGGCAACTCACGCTCTGACGGTGTGGCATGGGCCGGAAACGCAAAGTCCCTCCTTCAGTTCAACGTCCTTCCAACGAATGTATATTCAGGAAGAAATACATGGAATCAGGATTTTCAGGTGATAACAAACGCCAACTACCTTATAGAGAGTGCGATAAAAAACGGCATTCCTAATGCTGAAAAATACATCGCCGAGGCAAAATTCCTACGCAGCTATGTGTATTTCGACATGACACGCCAGTTCGGCGGCCTGCCGCTCGTGGACCATATCCTTTCCTACAAGGAGTACTATACGCCTCGTTCTTCCGAGGAGGAGACCTGGCAGTTCGTGGAGCAAGGCTTCATTGACGCCGCTGAGGGTCTTCCGGAGACATGGGATGCAGCCAATGTAGGCCGCGCCACAAGGGGAGCCGCCCTCGCGATGCTTGCAAGGACCTATGTATATCATGCAAGCTACAACAAGAGCGCTGAAACATGGCAGAAAGCCTATGACACCATCAAGGAAATAGAAAAAGGCGGATGGTTCAGTCTGGAGCCTGTCTATTCCGACATATTCGACATGGAGCACCAGAACGGCCGTGAGATTTGTTTCTCCATCCAGTTCAGAACCTCACACACCGGCTGGGGTGATGCCAACGATGGCAACATGCTTGCTTTCTACGGACACGACGCCGGCATCAAGACCAACGATCTGATCAAGGACAAGACAACCCTTTCACCAGAGATGTTCGAGTTTGTCTATAACAAGATGCTGGAGGAATTCCCTTCAAACATCAATAAAGACGGCACCCCAAAACCATACCTGAAGAAGTGGACAGGATGGTCTCTGCACTGTCCTACAATCGACCTCGTGAACGCTTTCGAGGAAGGCGACCCTCGTCTTGGAGCCACCGTGATCGCACCCAACGAATTCTATGACGGACATACTCATTTCAACCTCTCAAGCGACAGCGGTTATCAGTCCAAGAAAGAATATGTGCCGTTCGCATATCGTACAGAGGAAAGCAACGAGGATGACCTTCCACGCAACATGATTATTCTCCGATACGGAAACATCATTCTCTACATGGCTGAAGCATGCTGCCAACTCGGCAAGACAGGCGAGGCTATCGAATATCTTGAGCAGATCCGTTCCCGCGCAAGGAACAGCGCCGAGAACAAGGATGTCCTTCCGAAGGTAACGGTTACCGACAAGGAGCAACTACTCGAAGCCATCTATCACGAGCGCCGTGTAGAACTGGCCATGGAGTATGACCGGTTCTGGGATCTGGCCCGTACAGGACGTGCCGGCAAAGTCATGAAATCCTACTATGAGAAGTACGGCGACGACGCTTCACACCAGAACAAGGGCAAGAATTTTATTGAGGGGGTACACGAGCACATGCCTATTCCTCAGCAAGCGATAGACGCATCCTTCTACAATGGAGTACAGACCCTGGAACAAAATTTTGGATATTAGAGATTTATGCATAAAAAAATTATATTATTGCTCTGTTGCATTCTTCTGGTCTCGAACACAGGATCCGGACAGAACACCTATTTTGTCTCTCCGGACGGGAACGACGCCGCAGATGGGCTGTCCGTCAAGACCGCATGGAAATCAATAGACAAAGTAAACACTATCGTGTTCCAACCTGGTGACAGGATACTGTTCGAGGCAGGTGGTGTATTCCACGGCCAATTGAAGCCTCAAGGTTCTGGCTCGCAGGAGCAGCCTATCGTAATGTCATCTTTCGGAGGATGCGGGCGTCCAGTGATTGACCTCGGCAGTGCCGAAGGAGCGGGAATCCTGCTGGAGAATGTGTCCTACTGGGAAATCCGAGGCATGGAAGTGACTTCGCACGCGCCTTATAAGATCGGCACAGGCCGTCAGGGCATCGTGGTGACCGCTTCCGGTCAGGGACACAGTCTCAGGCACTTCGTGATAAAGGATAACTATATTCATGATATATGGGGCCAGATGGGAGGCCGCGGCAAATATGTAGGTTATTACAGTTCAGGGATTCTTGTACGTATCTTGAGAGATCGTGCCTCGTTTTCAGACCCTTCCTATAAGCCTTGCACCATTGACGATGTACTCATTGAAAACAACGTTCTGGAAAGGATCGACAAATGTGGCATAGTCTGCTGGGGCGCGAAACATGATGTGATCATCCGCCGCAACCACATGGACAACATCGGTGGCGACGGAATCTTCGTGAACGGTCCGTATCGCGGACTCATCGAGTACAATGTCATTCGGCGCACATGCATGCGCGCCGGTGATGACGATCTTCCCGGAGATGACGGATGGTGGCCTCATGTCGCGGCCTGCTGGATTCAGGACACAGAGGAGACCATCATGCAGTTCAACGAAGTCTATGACACCGGCCGCAACCTCTTCAACGGAGATGGCTTCGCCTATGACTTTGATTTCAACTGCAAGCGCTGTATCGCCCAGTATAACTACTCGAAAAACAATCACGGCTTTATGCTGCTGATGTACAACATCTTCGAAAATGTCACGCGTTATAACATCTCCGAGAATGACCATACTCATCTGATTCAGATGCAAGGTTCTCTTGAAGGGGACAAAAGCATGATTTACAACAATGTCTTCTATATCGACTACGGCATGGCTGACATTGACTACTTCCTTACACGCGAACCGGAAAAACTTGGGGCGAAGTTTTGGAACAACATCTTCTATGCTACCGGTCAGGGGCGTTTCCGATCCTGCTATACAAGCGGTGACACCGCTGTCCGCAAGTATGACGAAGAACTGCATCCGACTATTCCTTCTGGAAGCATCTTTCTGAACAATTGTTATTTCGGCCCTTGGAAGAACGGTATTCCTGACGACCCGAAGGCTCTTGTCGCTGATCCGAAATTCGTCGCTCCGGGAACGGGTGGTGACGGTCTGAACAGTCTTGGAGGCTATGCACTCAAGTCTGATTCTCCATGCATCAATGCCGGAATATACGTTCCGAACAACGGTGGCCTTGACTTCTTCGGTCAGTGCGTAAATGACGGCAAACCTGACATCGGCGCGTTCGAATTCATTGGCAGCGGCGTGTTCGCAGACAAGGAAAAAGAAGCGGAACAAGACAAGGCTTCACGCGAAGCATCGTCAGTAGCGTGGGCAAAGTGGATGTTCCCGGAAGCCGTTGCCTCCAATGATCCAACAGTTCTGGCAATCCGTCTTCGCGAGCCTCTTACTGATGACATAAAAGGGACTGTCTCATGGACGGACACCAAGGGGAAGACATTCTATGTGGACCTTTCCAAAATAACAGACAGGCAGAATTTAGTGCTTCCGGTCAAATCAGACAAGACTTCGCTCGAAGGTACAACTGTCAAGGTCTATCTTACAAACGGTTCTTTCAGCGAAAAGTTCGAAGTTCCTGTCAAAGAAACACAAAATAAAAGACCATAGTTTATGAAAAAAATACTCACGCCAATCATTATTTTGCTGATTGTCTCAACATTGGCATCCGCTCAGAACAAAACATATTTCATCTCCACATCCGGGAATGACACAGCGGACGGACTGTCCGTAAAAACAGCATGGAAGAGCATTGACAAAGTGAACAATTCTACATTCCAAGCCGGTGACAGAATCCTCTTCGAGGGGGGGCAGACGTTCTATGGCAATATGGTCATCAAGAGCTCTGGCACTCCTGAAAACCCTATCATTTTCTCCAGCTATGGAGAAGGCCGTCCGATCATCAATATTGGCGAAAAAGAAGGCACGGCGATCACCATCCAGAATGCTGACGGACTGGAAATCAGGGGATTCGAGATCACGAGTGGATACCCTCCCAAAGTAGGTGTAGGGAGAAACGGCATCCTGATTGATGAGAACGAACCGGGGAAGGCGTTCAATCATATTGTAATCAAGGATAACTTCATTCATGACATCTGGGGACAGATGGGTGGCACACGTATCCGCAATGCCGCCATCAGCGGTGGTGTGTCTCGTTCCTGGAGACAGAGTTCCGAAAAGAGAACCCCCGCCACTTTGGATGATGTACTGATCGAAGGAAACCGGATTGAGCGGGTCGATAAGGTCGGCATCACCACAAGCGGAATCGGCAAGCTTCGTGTGCGCAGGAATTACATGGACAATCTCGGCGGTGACGGCATCATCGTCAGCGGCTCATTCAGAGCCCTTGTTGAATTCAATGAAATTCACCGCTCGTGTATGCGTTCCGGAAACCTCTATCTTCCTGGAGACACTGGCTGGGAAAACGGTGGAGACGGATGGTGGCCACACACTGCCGCATGCTGGATTATCGGTTGCGAAGAGACCATCATGCAGTTCAATGAAGTCTATGACACAGGACGTGAAGTCCGCAACGGCGATGGCTTCGCCTATGATTTCGACTTTTACTGCAAGAGATGTATCGCACAGTACAACTACAGCAAAGAAAATCATGGATTCCTTCTTCTGATGTTCGATATTTTCCAAAATGTCGCTCGGTATAACATTTCAGAAAATGACAAGACTCACCTCGTACAAATGCAGGGCAGTCTGAAGAATGATGGCAACGTGCTGCACAACAATGTATTCTACGTAGATCACGGACTTCTTGATCTGGATTTCTTCCGAGGTGACTTTCTTGAGACAGCGAAGGATATCAATGACCTCGGGGCACACTTCTACAATAACATCTTCTATGCGACCGGCCAGGGCCGTTTCCGTACAGCTTATTCAACCGGCTATGCCTGGGATAGGACATTCGATGACACGTTGAAGCCGAATCTTCCCGCCGGCAGCCTGTTCCTGAACAACTGCTATTTCGGACCTTGGAAGAATGGTATTCCTGACGATCCTAAGGCTATCGTTGCAGACCCTAAGTTCGTGAATCCAGGAACAGGAGGAAAGGGACTCTGCACATTGGGAGGATACCGTCTGCAGGCTGACTCACCTTGCATCAATGCTGGTATGTACATTCCGTCAGCAGGAAACAGAGACTTCTTCGGATATCCTATTGAGGACGGCCATCCTGATGTTGGTGCTTTCGAATATCTCGGTAGCGGTGTATTTGCCGACAAGGCCCGGATTGCAGCTCAGGATGCAGACGCACGTGATGCCTCGGCAGTGGCATGGGCCAAGTGGTGTTTTCCACTGGAACTTGGTATTGAAGATGCCGAAATACTGAATATCAAGCTTTATCAGCCTCTGGAAGACAACGTCTCCGGAACCATCAGCTGGACAAATCCGGCAAACGGCAAGACCGTCAGTGTTGTTATCCCTAAAACCGGAGAACGAGCAGAGTTCACACTGAAACTCAAGTCCGATTCCCAGACTCTGCTGAAGAGCAAAGTCAAAGTTGTTGTCCACCGTGGCAAATACACTGAGGAATGGGAGATTCCTTTCGCTGAAAAGCCGGCTAAACGCAAGTAGCTTACAAAACCCGTGGACACAAAAACAGAGATTCGGTCTTAACAGCCTGTCGAACAGACAATGAGCGGAAAAGGCCTGGCAGTCTCTGTGACTGCCAGGCCTTATGAGTTTTCCGGCTTGATCCGGCGCCAACCTGCCGGAGCAGACACGTAATGTGGCTGAAAGTCTTAAGTGGAATTTACGCCATCGCTTGTTTCTTTGGTAAGCGGCAAAAAACAAGTTGCCGCTTACTTTAACGATTACTTGGCACTGTTTGTCCGGTGGATTATGCTCTGACCGGACAATGCGTATGATTTCCACATTTCGCCCGGCCAGCAAGGTTTTCACCGGACAAACTATCCAAGCAAGATGTTTTGATTACTTGTTTAACAAATCAAAACTGTCCCTCTGGTGACTTTGCCAATAAGTTTTCGCAGAATATGTTTTCATGAAAATCCCATGGGTCCATTACATAGGTGCAAGGTATATTTGTGTTGACTAACTATTTCCACGTTAGTGTATTATGAAACGCCGGCAGTCAAAATGAGAGGTCGGCGTTTTACAACTAATTGAGAGCCAGCACGTGATGCCTCACCGTTTAATAATCAACACTTTATGGAATCTTACCCGATTCCCGCTCACTGTCATTGACAGTTTAAGTTACATTCTATTCACACCATTCGTGTTTGTACTCCAGAGAGTGCTTCTATGTACCAATCATTATCCAACACTCAGTTCGTACTCCAGAGGGTGCTTCTATGTACCAATCGCTATACTACACTCAATTCGTACTCCCGAGAACGTTTCCATGTACCAAATGACAACCATATAACTTAGACGGTTTGGCACTCCGGGCGTGAATGTTTTTGCACACTTGAGAAACCGAACCATCATTACCAAAACTGCCACGAAACTGTTTGACATCGGAATGTCCACGGCCTACGCTGCCCTGTTCACTTTGGCCGTATGCCTGGGGTATTATCTGTACTCAAGGAAGCGGACAGCCAGCTGACGCAAAAACAGGATTGCCCAAAACAGGATTGCTTGAAAAATATTTTTGAAGTAATCCTGATTTTTATATATCTTTGCATCAACAGTTTTGTCGAACACGTTTGTCGGACACATTTGTCCAACATCAATGTCTAAATGAATACTTGATCGGCAAAATTGTCACAGAGTATAAAACATATTAATCATTAAAGAATTATGAGATTTGCAATAGCAACTTTTGTGGTCATCGGGGCGGTGAAGATTCTGCTCACGGAGGAATATATTCCCGAAAAAGATGACAAATAATGGAAGCGGTCCAAAACAAATCGCGAAATGAATATATGAATATAAAGAAACGGAACTATGCACCTTAGGCTTGCAAGCCATAATAAGGCAATGTGAAGCGTGGTGATTATTAGGGGCAAGCCTAAAGCATAAGTTCGTAAAGAAATAACGAATATGGCAGAGGAGACTTTAGACACGGCCGCGAAAATCCTCAAGGCGGCGGAAGAGGAGTTTATGGAGAAGGGCTACGGCAACGCCAAGATGATGTCCATCGCGGCAAGGGCCGGAGTAAGCCATTCCATGCTGCACTACTACTACCGATCCAAGGGGAAACTCTTCCAGATGATCTTCGACGAGAAGGCAAAACTGATCGTCAGCATTCTCGAGGGAGTGCATGACAAAGAGATCAGTTTCAAGGAAGTCATAAGTCATTTTGTAATGAACCAGTTCGACCTGATGCGTAAGAACGACAGGTTTGTCTGGTTCATGATCGACGAGCTGATCCACAACAAGGAGAACCTGACCAAGATCATGGAGATTGTGCTTCCGAACGTCACGGGCTACATCCAATGCGTCAACGACATGCTGGAGAAGGAGGTGAAGGCAGGTAATGTCAGGGAAATCAAGCTTATGGATCTGATTGTGAACATCGTCTCCATCAACGTCGCCTCGTTTCTCTTCCTTCCGGTCCTCGGTCAGATCATGCCGGAGGCTGACATCAACCGATACCTTGACGAACGCAGGCGGAGCAATGTGGGGTTCATCCTTGATTCGATAATGGTAAAATGAGAATGAACAGAATCCTGATCACAGCGGCCACGCTCATCTGCCTCGCCCTGCCGGTGAGCGGCCAGATGAGCGGCAGGGCAACCGATCCGGCCGGCAGCATGGCTGGCGGCATCGAAAACGGCCAGCCCGGCGGCATGGCAGTCACCATCGAGGAATGCCATGGTGCGGCGGAAAAGTACTACCCGCTGGTACGGCAGTACGAACTGACGCTCTCGAATCTGGAAATCAATTATAAAAAGGTTGAGTCCTACATCGAAAACGTGGTGACCGGGCAGGCCGATCCGGACGCTATCAGGATCCAGCAGCTGAAAACAAAACAGATAGATAAATGAAAAAGACTCTTACATATTCATCATTGCTGGTCCTTGCGCTGGCGATTACTTCCTGCGGGAAAGGGAACAAGGCTTACGATGCCTCGGGAGTTTTTGAGTCGACGGAGGTTACAGTCTCCGCCGAGGGTAACGGTAGGATTATGAACCTCGACATACAGGAAGGCGACCAGTTGGAGGCCGGAGCGGTCGTGGGCTGCATCGACACGGTTCAGCTTTACCTCAGCAAAGTGCAGCTGGAGGCCACGATGAAGGCTGTCGGAAGCGGCAGGCTAAACATTTCCAGACAGATAGCCTCACTTGAAAGCCAGATAGCCAAGCAGAAGCAGGAACTTGCGCGTTTCACGAAACTGGAGCAGGCCGGAGCAGCCAACCGGAAACAGGTCGAGGATATTCAGGCACAACTTGAGGTTCTTGAAAGGCAGCTCGCCGCGCGGAAAGAAAGCCTCCAGAACGCCAACAGCGGGGTTTCCGGCCAATCAGCCGCCCTTGAGGCGCAAGTTATGCAGCTTGAGGACAAAATACGCAAATGCGTCATAACCAGTCCGGTAAGTGGAACCGTTCTGGCGAAATATTCAGAAGCGGGAGAACTCGCCGTGCAGGGACGGGCACTGTTCAAGGTTGCTGATCTGGACAACATCAGACTCCGCGCCTACATCACCGCCGACCAGTTGACCGGACTCAAACTCGGTCAGTCTGTAAAGGTCTTAGCCGACCAAGGCACTTCCGGCAGGAAGGAATATGCCGGCACGCTCGTCTGGATTTCAGACAAGGCGGAATTCACCCCGAAGACCATCCAGACACGTGACGAAAGAGCAAACCTTGTCTATGCCGTGAAGATCGCCGTGAAAAATGACGGCCTGATTAAACTTGGAATGTACGGAGAAGTCAAATTCTGATGATGAAAGGTTCATTGACAGACCAGACGTTCTCGTTCGGAGATTCTGTGCACCTTTCCACCAGTGAGGAAGCCGACGTGGAAGAACTCAGGAAGTTCCTTCAGGGCAGGAAGCACAACAATGTCACAATCAACGCGATCCAACCGCCCGGGGAGGATTGCTTCATGAGAATATGATGGCGGAAGTAATTCATACTGATAACCTGACTAAGCGTTTCGGGACGTTCACGGCCGTGGACCACATCTCGTTCGATGTGCATCACGGCGAGGTGTTCGGATTCCTCGGCGCGAACGGGGCCGGGAAGACTACGGCGATGAGGATGTTGTGCGGACTGAGCAAGCCGACATCCGGGACCGGAACCGTGGCAGGTTACGACATCGCCAAGCAGCCGGAGATGGTCAAAAAACACATCGGGTATATGAGCCAGAAGTTCTCGCTTTACGAGAATCTGACTGTGAAAGAGAATCTGATCCTGTTCGGCGGAATCTACGGAATGAGCCGGAAAGAGATCGCCACCAAGACTGATGTACTCCTTAACAAACTGAATTTCAGCTCCGAGAAGAACACGATGGTCAAGGATCTTCCACTTGGTTGGAAACAGAAACTGTCGTTCTCGGTCTCGATATTCCACAGGCCGGGAATCGTCTTTCTGGACGAACCGACGGGAGGAGTCGATCCGGTGGCCAGAAGGCAGTTCTGGGAACTCATCTACAAGGCGGCCGATGACGGAATCACCATATTCGTGACCACTCATTATATGGATGAGGCTGAATATTGCGACCGCGTCTCGATTATGGTGGACGGTCAGATCAAGGCTTTGGACTCCCCTGCCGCGTTGAAGCAGAGTGTTGGAGCGGAGAGCATGGACGAGGTGTTCCGCCGTCTTGCAAGAGAAGCCAAAAGAGATGGAGAGTAACAACAGATGAAGTCTTTACTAGCGTTCATACAGAAGGAGTTCCGACATATCCTTAGAGACAAGTGGACTCTGCTCATCATAGTCGGGATGCCGATCGCGCAGCTTCTGCTGTTCGGATTCGCCATCACCACCGAGGTGCGCAACGCCTCCGTGGCCGTGTTCGACCCTGTAAATGACGAACTCACGACACGCATCATCGAACGGATGAATGCCAGTGAATATTTCAACGTCAGCGAAAGGATCACAGACATCGACAGGATCAACGACATCTTCAGGGAAGGCAAGACCAGCCTTGTGATGGTCTTCAGCGACAACTTCTCGAATGAGATACTCAATGGGGGCGCGTCCGTGCAGCTGATCGCCGACGGGACGGATCCGAACCAGGCCTCGATGATCACGGCCTACGCCGCCAACATCCTGGCCACCTGCCAGCAGGAGATCGCCGAGAAAAGCGGAATGGCAGGAGCGGCGATCACCCCGGTCATCAGAATGCTCTATAACCCTCAGGGCAAGAGCGCCTATAATTTCGTGCCTGGAGTTATGGGCTTGATTCTGATGCTGATCTGCGCGATGATGACAGCCGTAGCGATTGTCCGGGAAAAGGAAACCGGCTCGATGGAAGTGCTGCTCACCTCCCCGATAAGCCCGATGATGATCATCATCGCCAAGGCGATTCCGTATCTGGTGCTGTCAATCTTCGATCTGGTGCTGATCATTGTCTGCGCAGTGTTCGTGATGGGAGTACCGATCGCCGGAAGCCTGTTCTCGCTGGCTCTGGTCTCGATCCTGTTCCTGATCTGCACACTGTGCCTGGGGCTTCTGATCTCGACTATGGTCGAGACCCAGATGGCGGCGATGATAGCCTCCGGAATGGGTCTGATGATGCCTACGATGCTGCTGTCCGGACTGATATTCCCGATTGAGAGTATGCCACGCATCCTGCAATGGATCTCCACGATCGTCCCGGCGCGCTGGTACATCCAGTCGATCAAGATGATAATGATCCAAGGCACGCCACTCAGTTACACACTGCCGGAAATCGGAGTGCTGTCCCTCATCACAGTCATACTCATAGCATTGAGTGTCAAGAATTTCAAGACAAGATTAGCTTAAGAATATGTTATCGTTCCTCATAGAAAAAGAGTTCAAGCAGCTGGCTCGGAACAAGATCATCCCGAGGATGCTGGTGGCGCTGCCGCTGATGGCGATGCTGGTCTTCCCTTGGGCGGCGAACCTGGAGATCAAGAACGTTCGTGTGGATGTGGTTGACAACGACCATAGTCCGCTGTCGCAAAGGCTTGTGGCAGAGATCGGAGGATCGGCCTATTTCAACATCTCCGGCACATCGGACTCCTACCCTGACGCGTTGCGCAAGGTCGATTCCGACGAGGCGGACATGATATTCGTGGTCCCTCAGAACTTCGAGAAGGATCTTGTGAACGGCCAAGGCACGCAGGTCCAGATCGCCGCGAACTCCGTGAACGGCACCAAAGGCACGCTCGGTTCGTCCTATATGGTGTCAATGATCTCAGGATCAACGGCTCTGCGGGAATATTCAGAAAAGGTGAAGGTCACTTCCTCAGGGCAGGATATTCCTTCATTCTCGGTGAGCCCGCTCTACAAGTTCAACCCGCCGCTTGATTATAAGGTGTTTATGGTGCCGGCGCTGATGGTGATGCTTCTGACAATCATCTGCGGCTTCTTCCCGGCCCTCAACATCGTGGGCGAGAAGGAAAGCGGCACCATCGAGCAGATCAACGTCACCCCGGTAGGCAAGTTCCAATTCATTCTGGCAAAGCTGATCCCGCTCTGGATCATCGGCATCGTGATAATGGGTTTAAGTCTGCTGCTCGCCAAAATCATCTACGGAATAGCCCCGGCCGGCAGCATCTGGACACTTATGCTTTTCACCGGAGTATATATTCTTGTGGTGTCCGGGTTGGGACTCGTGATCTCTAACTACGCCTCGACCATCCAGCAGGCGATGTTCGTGGGATTCTTCTTCATTATGATCTTCTTCCTGATGGGAGGAATGTTCACTCCGGTCAGCAGTATGCCGGACTGGGCTCAGGCCATAACAATCGTCAATCCTCTTAAATATTTCATCGAGGTGATGCGCCTTGTTTACCTGAAAGGTAGTAAATTAGTGGATATGATTCCTCAGTTCCTCGCTTTGTGCGGCTTCGCGGCCGCGTTCGGAAGCTGGGCGATCATCAGTTACAAGAAATCAAGTTAATATTCAAATATGAACAGGACATCTGAATATGCTCTAACCATTGTGGTGCCTGTCTTCAACGAGGAGGACAATATCCACAATCTGGAAAAGGCTCTGACCGAGTTCATTCCTGTCAGCAAGGTCAAGACCTGCGCGCTGTTCGTGGACGATGGTTCTAAAGATGGCAGCCTCAAACTGATCCAGGAGGTCTGCTCCCGCAACAAAGATATCTTCTACATCAGCTTCTCAAAGAACGCCGGACTCAGCGCCGCGATAAAAGCCGGATTCGACTATGCCTTCTCTGAATATGTCGGCTATATGGACGCTGACCTTCAGACCACACCGGAGGATTTCAACCTGCTGCTGGACGGAATGAAGGAACACACCTTGATGACTGGCTACAGGGCGAACCGCAAAGACACGGCGTTCAAGCGGATCCAGTCCAAAATCGCCAACGGATTCAGGAATATGATGACTCACGACGGGGCGAAGGACACCGGTTGCCCCCTCAAGATCATCCGCACGGACGCGGCCAAGAAGATCCCGATGTTCAAGGGAATGCACAGGTTCCTGCCGGCGCTTATCCTGCTCCAGGATGGCGGCAGTTTCGGCCAGGTTCCGGTAAGGCATTTCCCACGCACGGCAGGCACATCCAAGTTCCATCTCTGGAACAGGCTCTGGGGACCTTTCGCGGACTGCTTCGCCTACAGGTGGATGAAGCCACGGTACATCAACTACTCCGTGGGGAAGGACAATGTCAACGATGAGCGAAATTAATCTTCCGGAATATGTTTGACAGCATTCCCACCTGGCTCACACTCACGCTTGGCTTCTCCGCCCAGACATTCTTCGGATTGAGGACAGCGCTCCAATGGCTGAAATCCGAGATGGCTCATGAATCGGTCTCCACGGTGTCCTACTGGATTTTCAGCGTGATCGGAGCGTGCCTGATGTTCATCTACGGAGTCTTGAGGAATGATTTCTCCATCATCCTCGGACAGTTCATCGCCTACTTCATCTATCTTTGGAACCTGAATGCCAACGGGATATGGAACCGTATGAAGATCCTCACAAGAGTTCTGCTGGCAGCTCTTCCGTTTGTAGCCGCCATGCTTCTGTTCAAGGACGCCCGGGGATATTCACAGAACTTCTTCCGCAACAGCGACATTCCGATGTGGCTCGTGGTGTTCGGGTCAACGGGGCAGTTGATGTTCACGCTGCGGTTCGTCTATCAGTTTGCCTTCTCACACCACTGGCATACATCCGTGCTTCCGAGGGGATTCTGGATCATCAGCATCGTAGGTTCCGGGATGATCATCATCTACGGCATCATCCGGCTTGACCCGGTACTGATCCTCGGCCAGATGTTCGGGTTTGTGGTTTACATAAGGAATCTGATCCTTGGATCAGGCAAAAAAGAATATTCAGATGAGAAACAACACTCCACAGACCGGGAAGGGTAACATATTCACCCGCCATCCTATGATGACGGTCTTCGCCTTCACCTTCGTCTGCCTTTTCCCGGTGATGCTGACGAGGGATTTCACGCCGTCCAACGAGTTGAGGTATCTCAGCATAGCGAACGAGGCCCTTGCGGACGGGCATATATTCGCATTCTACAACCACGGACTGGCCTACGCTGACAAACCACCGCTTTATTTCTGGATTGTGATGCTGTGCAGACTGTTGTTCGGGCATCACAGCTGCCTTGCGTTGTCGATGTTCTCGTTGATCCCGGCGTTCGTCATCACGGGGATAATGGACAAGTGGGTGATGAAAGGCAAGTCAGCGATGGACAGAATGGCTCTGGCCGGAATGACGCTGACCTGCGTTATGTTCCTCGGGACTATGATCGTGCTGAGGATGGATATGCTGATGTGCCTGTTCATCGTCCTGGCTCTCTGGACTTTCTATCGGATGTACTCAGGGGACGGAGCGCGAAGATCGGATTCCGTGTTGCTTCCGGTGTGGATATTCCTCGCCCTTTTCACCAAGGGGCCGGTGGGACTTCTGATGCCGCCGCTGTCCATCGCCGTGTTCCTCATCGTGAAGCGTGACTGGAAAGGGTTCGGCAAGTACTTGGGTCTCAAGACCTGGGGCATCATAGCCGGACTCGCCGCCATCTGGATCGGATGCGTGTGGATTGAAGGTGGTCCAGAGTACATCAACAACCTGCTGGTCAAACAGACCGTAGGGCGTGCCGTCAACGCTTTCACTCATGCCAAACCGTTCTGGTTCTACCTCGTGGCGATCATCTGGTGTCTGGCGCCGTACAGCCTTCTGCTGATCGGATCGTTCATAGCCTCTTTACTGCCGGACAGGAAGACCGGCGCTGAAAAGGCCTTCGGCACCGCACAACCCAAATCCGGCGTTCCAGACACTTCCAAGGCCGCAGGTCAATCAAAACAGAAGCGTTCCAACTTAGAGATTCTTTTCCTCTGCACGATCATCTCCACGGTCGCGATGCTGTCCTCGTTCAGTTCCAAGCTGCCGATCTACCTCGTGCCCGTCCTCCCGTTCTGCGTCTATCTGTTTCCTATCGTGCTTGACCGCATCAGGAAGAGAGGATGGATGCGATGGGGTGTAGGAATATTCTCGATCATATTCACAGTCATTGGTTTGGCCGCATTGCCGGTTCTTTTCGGGGCTGTCAAAATCCCGGCTCTCAATGACCTTTTGACTGAATATCCTTTCGCCCTTGAAGCCCCGATAATCAACGGCATAATTCTTCTGACTTTGGCGAATATTCTGGGAATATGGTTCCTGCTCAAACGGAAAGTCTGGAATATTCCCGCACTCCTTTTGGGTGCAGGTCTTTTCCTCGCGGTGTTCTCCGCTTCGGCGGTCGTCAAGGACATCAACCCGTACATCGGCTACGGCTCCATCTGCTCGAAGGTTCCCGAAGGCACCGATGTCGCCACGGTCTTCCTGCACAGACCAGAGAACATCGATGCCTACATCGGCCGTCAGATCACCGACTACGGCAAGGAGCCGGAACGCCTTGTGGAAGCGGTCTCCGCCTCCGAGAAGCCTCTGACAATCATCACACGCACGTCAAGACTGGAAACAATCCCTGAATTACAGAAACTCTTCAGCAATGGCACCGTCCTTTACTCCGGGTCTTACTGCCTGACGACTATAAGCAAGAAGTAGCCCAGTTGCTTCGGCACTTCGACAAGTTCAGCGACCTATGGTTCAGCAAGTCAGCTACGGACCTATGGTTCGGTAAGCCAGCTACCGGCCTATGATCCGGCAAGATCAACAACCGGCCAATTGTTCTGCGAATCGGCGACGGGACGATGGCTCTACAAACAGGCTGTCGGCCGATTCCGGTCACTGAGCATATCGAAGTGACCAATTGAATCATGGAAGTTGGGCAATCATACAAAACAACTCAGAATCCTTGGTTTATGTGAAATGTTATTTGCCAGCCGTGACGAAGTGGTTTCTTTAGTGGTATTAACGAATAAATTTCTGTTTTTTATATTTCTTATAGGTTTCTTTTCGTTATTTACGTTTATTG
>ERZ1026846.735-NODE-735-length-23902-cov-18.880656_pt1 | contig 23902 bp, 18 predicted proteins | sample MGYA00380153_ERZ1026846 | MGnify/ENA primary metagenome ERZ1026846 (study PRJEB33269, sample SAMEA4719789) | human gut metagenome | biome: human-associated habitat; feature: organic feature; material: feces | place: Cameroon | collected 2013-10 ...
ATGCTATATGATATAGTGTACGCTTTAATTATTGTGAGGAATCGTAAGAAATTAAATAATTCTAAAATGATAGATTATAGAATTGGCTCATGGTATAATATAACGAACGTAAAGATATGTGCGTCAAAAGAGATATCATATAGATAAGATTGGAGAAAATACATGAACCCAGCAAGCATAATGAAAATGATGAAAGCAAAAAATACATTTACAGCAAACCACCCAAAGTTTGTATCCTTTTTACAGTATGCATTCGGCAGCGGCATTCCGGCAGACTCTGTTATTGAAATCACAGTTACAAAGCCGGGACAGGAGCCGGTTACGTCCAATATCAGGGTTTTACAGTCGGATCTCGAACTTTTGGACAGCTTGAAGGATATTAATTAGATATGTTATACCAGATTAAGGATGGGACAGTTTCGGCAGGAGGTCAGACGATTCTGTCCCATATTGATTTTTATATAAAGGAAAAAGAAAAAATAGCTGTTGTCGGCAAAAACGGAGCAGGAAAGACCACATTGCTTCGGCTTCTTGCAGGAGAGATGCAGCTTGACCGCGATGACCATCGCGGTATGTCGTCAGGAGCACATGGCAAAGAGACTGCCTGCAAAAATAGTCTTGGAATCGTAACCTCGCGAAATATCACAATCGGAATGCTCCGTCAGGTTGATTCCTCCAATCAGGACAAGACAATCGAGGAAATACTTCTTGAGAGCTGTCCGGACAGGGATACATATTCCAAAGAGCGGTTTGACTACGAGATGGAGTACGACAGGCTGTTTACAGGCTTTGGCTTTGAAAAAGAAGAAAAAAGCCGTACACTCGGCAGTTTTTCTGGAGGTGAACAGACCAAGATTTCACTTATAAAGCTGCTGCTTGAAAAGCCGGATTTGCTGCTTCTTGATGAGCCGACGAATCATCTTGATATGAAAACTGTCGAGTGGCTGGAGGATTATCTGATAAACTATCCAAAGGCTGTTGTCATTGTGTCCCATGACAGGGCGTTTCTTGATGCAGTTGCGACTGGTGTTTATGAGCTTGAAAATGGCAGTCTGCACAGATATGCCGGCAACTACACTCAGTACAGGCAGCAGAAGCTTAAAAATCTGCAGATACAGCGCAAAGCCTACGAGCGCCAGCAGGCGGAGATTGCGCACAATAATGAGCTTATCGACAAATTCAAGCATAAGCCTAAGAAAGCTGCGTTTGCACGCTCGAGAAAGACCATGCTGGCACGCATGAAGCTGATAGAAAAGCCGGTTGAAGACGAAGCTCATATTTTTACAGGCAATATCGAGCCACAGTTTCCGGGCGGTAAATGGGTTTACGAGGCGAAGGAATTAAAAATTGGCTACGACGGCAGGGCACTGCTTGAGATGTCACTTCGTATAAGGCGTGGTCAGAAGATTGCCGTAATTGGTGACAACGGCATAGGAAAATCAACATTTCTAAAGACTGTGGCAGGACTTATTCCACCGATAAAGGGCACAAGCCAGCTCGGCAGCAATCTGCTGGTGGGATATTTTGACCAGCAGTCGGCACTTATAGACAGCGATAAGACCGTGAGAGACCATTTTCACGAGCTTTTTCCGGCACTTGTGGAGAAGGACTTAAGAAAGACGCTTGGCATGTATCTGTTTGGAGGGGCAAATGCCTCAAAGCGTATCAGCTCGCTCTCAGGCGGTGAGAAGTCCAGGCTTGTGCTCGCAGAGCTTCTGACAGGCCGTCCGAACTTAATGATACTCGATGAGCCGACCAATCATATGGATATTCCGGCGAAGGAGACACTCGAATCGGCATTTAAGGCATATACCGGCACCATGCTCTTTGTATCGCATGACAGGTATTTCATAAAGCAGGTGGCTGATGCCATACTGGTCTTTGAAAATGACAAGGTGATGTACTATCCGTTTGGCTATAACCATTATATTTCAAGGCTTAAGGCATCAAAGGATGGCAATCTGCCGGCGCTCATGCAGGCAAAGGATGCTGCGATGGTCGAGGCACTTGCGGCTGTCCCAAAGAGGGAGAGGCATGAGACCAGACAGCTTTCAACAGAAGAGGCGTACCTAGAGTGGAAGCTTGCACTTGCAGCGGAGCCGGTGGCGAAGGCGGCTGAAGAAGCAGAAAAGGTTTATGAAGAGCTATGTGAAGCAGAAAGCGAGCTTAACGAAGAAAATGTCGATAAGCTGCGACTGCAATATGAAAAAGTTGCTGACTCATGGACAAATGAGTGTACAAAATGGTATGATATATACTTAGATGAGATGTATCCGGAGAGTGATTTTTAATTTGCAGACATAAGGGAATCAATGACATTTGCTGTATATCATAAATTATCCGGGGAGAAAGGATTATATATGTGGTTATCAAGATATTTTGTGTATTTTATTATATTTAGCTGTATGGGCTGGATATATGAGAGCATCTACTGTACCATAAGGGCAAAAAAATGGGAAAACAGAGGCTTTCTCTATGGGCCGCTTTGTCCTATTTACGGAGCCGGAGGTGTTGCGATCACTGCGATAGCAGATCTTATTTCTGCTCATACTGATGCGACATTTACATGGTGGCAGATATTTCTTGTGGCATTTTTTGGAAGCATTGTCTTAGAATATGGCACATCGTGGGTGCTTGAGAAGCTGTTTCATGCATACTGGTGGGATTACAGCAGCATGCCGCTCAATATAAACGGCAGGGTGTGTTTTCCATATTCTGTAGGCTTTGGTGTGGCAGGACTTATAGTGGTATATTTCATTGCACCGTTTACGAAGCTCATCACAGGCTGGATGTCACCTATATGGTATGAGTTTTTCTCACTGCTTCTCATGGGCTTTTTAGCTGTAGACACTGCAATCACCGTGTCAGCGCTTACAGATTTCAGCAGGACAATCGTTAATCTGCAGAACAATTTCAACACATATATGGATGAGGTTGTGGAAGAGGTTAAAGAGCGTAAGAAGGCGGCAGATGAAAGGTCACAGGAGAGGTCACAGGAGAGGTCACAGGAGCTTGCGGAGGCAGTCGAGGAGCGCAGAAAGAGAAAACGTATCAGAGCCAATGCGGACCGCGTCATCGATTCAATGGGTGCTTTAAAGAAATCTGCGCTTAACAGGGCACAGGGATTCAGAAATCCAAAGGTGGAGAACAGGTATCTTGAGACATTTACAGAGAGTCTGAAGGAACGCTTTAAAAGAGAACGTATAAAGAAAGTAAAGAAGGAAAAAGGCAGATAAATAACAAATAAAAATTTTTTAAAAAAATTTCAAAAAAAGCTTGCATTATCCGATTGACCATGGTATTATAATATACGGTTCGTTGGTCAAGCGGTTAAGACGCCGCCCTCTCACGGCGGAAACACGGGTTCGATTCCCGTACGGACTGCTAAAACAAAAAGCTCTCAGTACACAGTGCTGAGGGCTTTTTATTTTTGCAAGCTATTAATAACTATAAAACCACTTAGAACAAAAAGCTGATGCCTGCATGTAAGCATGACGCATCAGCTTTTTTATTCTTAAGGTGGCTCAAATCATTATGTCTAAAGTATAATAATACTTGCGCACTTCAAATCATTGCCCAGATTGTATACTCTGCCGGAATCGACACCGACAACAGTTGGTCGGAGAATGTAGTACTCACTGTTTTTTACAACTCTTGCCTTTTCACCATTGCTAAGCTGTACAATTGAATCAACAGGATATAGAATCATACTGCTCATGAAAGCACGCATGACACCTATATCAAGCTGGTTTGTCATGGACATAAGCATCTCAACTGCATCACGCTGTGATAAGGCATCCTTGTACGGACGCTTTGTGACAAGCGCATCATAGACATCTGCGACAGACAGAATCTTTGCAAACTGACAGATTTTTGGTGCATCAAAGCCGAGTGGATATCCGGTTCCGTCAATGCGTTCGTGGTGCTGCAGCACTCCCATCAGTATAGAGTTGTTTAAATCCTTTCGGTCTTTTAGCATATTGTAGCCGTACACGGAATGTTTTTTCATGATATTAAACTCATCATCCGTGAGCCTGCCCGGCTTGTTTAGAATCTCATTGGGGATCATTGTCTTGCCTATATCGTGCAGCAGGCCGGATACACCTATGTCGTGGATTTCGTTGTCAGGCAGCTTCATCTGCTTGGCAAGAATCATTGAAATAGTAGCCACATCCACACTGTGCTTGAAGGTGTACTCATCGCTTGTTTTGAGGGAACTGATATCGACAGCTATGGCATCGTTTTCATTGATGGCCTCCATGAGCGAGTCTGCAATCTGGTTTGTTGCCTGTGTTAGCTCCTCGGAGTTAGTGTTGTTGAAGATGTACTGGACACCGGTTGATACACGCTGCCTGACACTGTCGCTTAAGGTGACCTTGGAACGGTCGTCCGTACGCAGCTGTTTGACCATGGCGGCAGCCTTTGGAGACAGTATGGCATCCGGATCGTCAGGATCAGAATTTCCCTCGCGGATGTATACTGACATTATACCGAGCTTAAGCAGCGAAGAGATGATATAATCATCGATAGCTGAGCCCTGTACCACCAGGTTACGGCCGGTAGGATCCTTGATGACCTGATCAATAATCATGCCGGGTTTCAATTGTCGTGTCCTCATATATCTGCGTTTAATCATTTTTGCCCCAAAACTAAATAAGTCTACTCTAAAAACAATTCAAAATACTACGAATATTATATAGTATATTTGTACTAAAAACAATCACAAATTGAGATTTTTTTAGTGTTTTTTTGTAATAAAACAACCCCGGCATTTGCCGGGGCTGATGATGGTATTGTATTTATCAAAATCAGAGGTTAGATGTGGTGACCGCCGCCACTGTGACTGCCGCCACTATGACCTCCACCACCGCTGTGACCGCCACTTGAGCCTGAGCTTTGTGGACTGTAGTGTCTTGTCTGGTTCATAAAGCGTGCGCGTGCATTTTGAATCTCTACCTTTGTAAATGCTGCACCCATGAGCTCGTTGCTCTTAGCCTTGCGGCCCTTTGACAGGGATAATGCATATACAAAGCAAAAAATCATGCCAGCAGCGAGAGCGATAAAGATACTGGAAATGTATCTGAGAGGCTGTGATATATGTCCGCCTGCAAGGACTGTGTTGACCTGGTCTATTGTTTCCATGCAGCAGGTGAAATAGTCGTAATCATGACTTGAGGTGGCATATATATAAGTGTTGTCACAGATGGAGTTACATTTTGAGTTCGGGATGGTTCTCTGCGTGCTTCCCTCACAAGCCAGATAAATCTCGTTTAAATCTCTGTCTATTACAAAAATGACACCGTTTGCACCGGTTCCGAAATAGCCTTCAAAGGTATTGACTGCATAGCTTTCAGTGCTTCCGTAAGGATGTGAGGTAGTGGTGACAACAGCTATGTTGCAGTATTCGGTTGTCTTTTTCATCTGTGAGATGAGCTTGCCTTTTACGGCATCGTCAATGAAATTGGCAGAGTCCTCAAGGATGTACTCGTAGCCGGTAGACTTGTTTGTGCCGCTTAGATTGTAATTTGCGGCTGTCTCAGTGGCATATACATTTGATGAGCTGCTCAAAACAAGGACTGTAACAAGCAAAAATAATGTAAACAAAGCTGAACACCTGCATTTTATACAATGCAAAAAATGACTTTTATAATTATTTCTATGCACGGTCATCACCTCCCTTATGTGTGGCAAACTGTGGCAGCTTGCGCGTTGTAAGCACGTTGAATGCGCGGATGACATTAATCAGTGTGATAAGCACTGAGGCGATGATGATAAAAGCTGCGCCATAGTACCATGCATCGAGCACCGGCTGGAACAAAAGAACAGCATCGCCAATAAGCATGGATACCATGCCAAAGATGAGTCCGGCAACTCCCTTGTGTCCGGGCATCCGGTCAAAGCTTGAGAAGGCTCTGATTGAAAAAATAAATGATATGATGGTCAAAATAACAAATAAAATCAGGCTGCCGTCTGCATTGCCAAAGCTGCCTCCGATACCTGCAATGATTGCAAACAGAGCAGGAACAAATTGAATGACAAATATAAAAAGTATAAAGTAAGCTATAAACGATGTGTTTGTCTTTTTCTTTATGGTTTTCGTGGCCTTTTTTGCAGCCTTAAGGCGTCTGCGGTTGTTGATTGCACCAAGTGCCTCCGGCTGTTCCTTTGCGATACGGCCCTTATCCTCGGTACCGGCTTCCTTTACAGCAATCATGGTCAGCTCCTGTGAGTAACAGATATTTGCGATAATCGCAAGCACACCGACTATGGTGAGAGTCATTCCGGGAGTGAGAACCGTCAGCAGACATAATAAAATGTATACCGGAATTGCCGCAATGAGTGAGCCTAGCAGGAATTTACCGACAGATATAGGCAGATCTGCAACAACCTTGCCGGTCTGGCCGTTTACTGTGGCATATGCCACACGATCCTTATTGCGGTACGACAAAAACCATACCGGAAACATTGAGTAATCTGTCTCTTTTACAGTAGTGCCAAGACTTAAAGGCGAAAGAGCTGCGGAGTCACTGTCGACTGACAAGCCGGTAAAGGCAGGCTCTTTACTTATTTCGCTTACTGTGTTTGTGCAGGCGGCATCCATTGCGTCACTTGCGTAAATCGTTGATGGTAAATCAGCTGTATCAGCGTAAAAACCACTTAAGAATGCCGGTGTAAAGCGCTTCATATTCTTCACATCATATGGCGCAAGTTTTTCGCTGATGCTGTCATCAAATGATGAAGATGCATCGTAGGACAGTCCCTTGTAGTAGGCGTCGAGATCTCCCTCGAGCCTGTAATGGTCTGTAATGATGTAATCTCCTGAACGGTGGGATCTTTTCGCCGGAAGTGAAATAGGAGCCTTCTGGGTTACATAATATGTCCAGTAAGGCATGTAGATACCTCTGAATCCGTCGATAAACTTAGGATCCTTAAGCTCCTTTGGCGCGAAAATAGCCTTTTTCATGAGGCTCATGTAGGCCTGCTTACAGTCATCCTTGCTCTTTGCAAATGGTATGATATAAGCCGGCTTGTGCTCCTTTTGCATGCGGCTGTAGAGCACAGTTGATGCACCGCAGAAGCTGCAGAAGCCTGCTGCGGTATCGTCTGTGCTCAGGATTTCTCCTCCGCACTGAGGGCATGTGAAAATGGTTGCGTCGAAGTCCTTCTGGACCTCGGCGTCAGAGGTTTTGTCCTCATACGCGTAAGGGTCGAAAAGTGAATGACAGTATTCACAGGCTAACTGGCCTGATTTGATGTCAAACTTCACATTTCCACCGCAATTTTTACATGCGAACATTTTGTTTCTCCTTTCTATTCCCTTTTACTTTTTTATCTGCTTGAATAAATAATTCCTTCCAGATTGACGGATGGAAGAGGATGAGCAGTGGAAACAGCTCGAGTCTTCCGGCAAGCATGTCAAACATCAGTATATATTTGGAGAAATTATTAAAAAAGCCAAAATTGCATGTCGGACCGACCAGAGAAAGACCCGGTCCGATATTGTTAAATGTAGCTGCGACAGCCGTGAAACTGGTGGTGAAATCATAGTTTTCAACGGAAACAAGCAGCATTGAAACAACAAAAATGACGGCATACGTCATGAAATAAACATTTATTGACCTGATAACATCATGGTCTACAGGCTTGTGCTCAAATGTGAGCTTTTTCACACTCTTTGGGTGAATGTAGCCATTTAACTCCTTAAGTATTGTCTTTACAGCGATGACAATACGAGATACCTTGATACCGCCGCCGGTGCTTCCGGCACATGCGCCAATGAACATCAAAAGCACAAGCAGTGTCTTTGAAAGCTCAGGCCATCTGTCGAAATCGGTGCTCGAGAATCCGGTTGTAGTGATGATTGAGCCAACCTGAAACGCTGCCTTTGTGACCGCGTCAAACACACCGGTACACATATGCGCGATATTCACGCTTATGACTACAACGGAGGCTATTATGATGCCGAAATAGTATCTGACCTCCTCCACCTTAAGTGCGTCACGGATGTGACCGAAGAAAAGCAGGTAGTAAGCGTTGAAATTGACACCGAAAAGTATCATAAATATGGTAACAACCCACTGCAGATAAACATTGTAGCCGCAAAAGCTGTCGTTTTTGATACCAAAGCCTCCTGTTCCGGCTGTGCCAAGAGAGGTACAGATGGCATCGTAAAGAGGCATTTTTCCGAAAAGCAGGAAAATAATCTCCATAGTCGTAAGACCAAAGTATATTATGTATAAAAGCCTGGCAGTGTGCCGCATCTTTGGAACGAGCTTTCCAACCGAAGGTCCGGGGCTTTCTGCGCGCATCAGGTTTATATTGCTGCCGCCTGAAAGCGGGATGATTGCCAGAAGAAATACAAGCACACCCATACCGCCAATCCAGTGCGTAAAGCAGCGCCAGAAATTCATGCAATAGGAGAGTGATTCTACCTCAGGCAGGATGCTCGCTCCTGTCGTGGTGAAGCCGGAGATGGTCTCAAAAAGAGCATCTGTGAAGCTTGGAATCTCTCCTGATATGTAAAACGGCAGACAGCCGAATATACTCAGTACAATCCAGCCCAGTGCGGTTGTTGCACAGCCCTCCTTCAGGTAAAAGGTAAAATCCCTCGGTTTTTTAGCCGAAAAAATAAAACCGATAGCTATGCTTATGAGTGCAACAATCAAAAAGTAGATGCCGCTTTTTTCATAATAAATACCGGCAACAATACATGGCAGAAGCAGCAAAAAGCCTTCAAGCTTTAAAATATATCCCAAAAGATATCGAATTACTGAAGTGTTCATATCATTCCCCCACTATTCCATAATATCCTGAAGATTCGTAAAGCCGGTATTGGTTGTTATAATCATGACAGTATCATTTTTTTGTATGCAGTCATTACCTGTAGGAATAATAATTTTGCCGTTTCGGTTGATGAAGCAGATGAGCAGATGCTTTTTGAGCTTTAGGTCTCGAAGCGGTATGTCTGTCACATTTGAGTTTTCTGATACAAAGAACTCAATTGCTTCAACTCTTGAGTCGTACATGTGGTAGAGAGTCTCTATATTGCAGTTCATAGAGTTTTTCTTTGCACGGACATAGGCAATTATGGCTTCTGAGGTGATGTATTTTGGCGAGATTACACTGCCAAGGTCCAGGCTGTTTATGACATTGGTAAAAGTTATACGATTAAGCTTTGTTATGACCTTTGCATTGGAAACCTGTTTCGCATAGAGCGTAAGCATGATGTTTTCCTCGTCTATACCGGTAAGAGGTACAAATGACTGGCAGGTCTCTATGCCCTCTTCCTTTAAGAGTGCCTGTTCTGTTCCGTCACCGTTTATGATGACAGCATCCGGAAGCAGTATGGAAAGCTCCTCACAGCGCTCGAAGCTATTTTCGATTATTTTGACCTTTATGCCTCGTGATATGAGCTGCTTTGCCAGGTAATATGCGGCTTTGCCGCCTCCGATAATCAGTGTATTTTTTACGCTGTGTGTATTGACTCCGATGTGGCTGAAAAATTCCTTTGTATGTCTGCGTTCGCCGACAAATGACAGCTTGTCGCCCTTGCGGAGCACAAAATCACCTGATGGGATAGTGACCTCATCATCTCTCTCGACTGCACCGATAAGTATGTTGGCATGGTGTCTGGTGCCCAGATCCATGAGCTTTGTTCCGTCGAGGATGCTGCCCTCGGGAATCTCATACTTGATGAGCTGTGCCTGACCGTGAGCAAAGTTTGTTACCTCAAGGCTGGACGGCAGATGAAGAATATGAGCCATCTCAATAGCTGCCTCAAGCTCAGGGTTGATAATGAGTGCAAGACCAAGCTTGTCGCGCAGATATTTGGCCTCCTGGCTGTATTCAGGCGTTCTGACTCTGGCTATAGCAGCACAGTTGCCGACCTGTGTGGCAATGGTACAGCATAGCAGATTCAGCTCATCAGAGCCTGTGACTGCGATGATTAAGTCGGCATCATCAATACCCGCTTCCTGCAGTATCTTGTAGCTGGCACCGTTTCCTGCAATACCCATTACATCATAGATATTGGATACCTGGGAAATCCTCTCCCTGTTTTTGTCGACAATTGTTATGTCGTGCCCCTCCTTGCCAAGCTGCTCAACGAGAGTACGGCCTACCTTGCCGCATCCGACGATGATAATTCTCAGTCCCTGGGAGGGAACCACTCCTTTTTTGAACATTATTTCCTCCGTATATAAAAATATAATGATATGAGGATCAAAAGGTATTTTGCCCCTCATTTATGATTGTGTGGTGGATAGAATTATTATGACTATCATATATCAATGGATTATAACATAACGTATATATATTTCATAGAGAAAAAAGTCCCAAAAATATGAGATTGTAATAAAGTGCAAAAAGTGATAAAATCAATTTTAATTGTAGTATTTGAATAGCTGTTTGAACAGCAATAAGAGATAGATTTTTGGAGCTTTAAGTAATGACGGGATTTTTAAAGGCAAACTACCATACGCACACCTATAGGTGCCAGCATGCATATGGCAGCGAGCGCGAATATATAGAGGCGGCTATCAGAATGGGCATCGCAGAGCTTGGCTTTTCAGACCATGTGCCGTGCCCCTTTAAGGATGGCTATGTGTCGGGCATCCGGATGACGATGGAGCAGGCACCGGAGTATGTGTATGCCATCAGGGAGCTTGGGAAGGAGTATGCATCCGACATAAAGCTCTACGTTGGCTTTGAGGCGGAGTACATACCGGAGTTTTTCAAGGAGCAGAAGGCTATGTTTGACAGACTTGGCTGTGATTACATGATAATGGGCCAGCATTTTATGAAATCAGAGCAGACAGGCCCGTATACAGGCACACCGACAGATGATGAGAGCCGTATACGCGAGTATGTGGATACTGTTATAGAGGGCATGAAAACAGGCATGTACAGCTATTTAGCACATCCTGATTTAATAAATTATCAGGGACTTGATTCCGTCTACGAATGGGAGATGACGAGGATGTGCAAGGCACTTAAGGAGCTTGACATACCGCTTGAGATAAACATGCTTGGTATCAGTGCAGGAAAGCACTATCCGACAGAGCGCTTCTGGTGTATACCGCATGACATCGGCAACAAAGTGATACTTGGGCTTGATGCACATACAGTGGACAATATATGTGATGTGGAAAGTTATGAAAAGGCACTTGATATAGTCAGAAAATATGACCTGAATCTTATTGACAGGATTGAGATATAGTTACTTACAAAATATCAAATACCAAAAGTGAGGAATGCTATGATTATTACAGAAGAAAAATATAATGAGGAATTAACAAGATATGTTTTGCCTTTTATCAGGCTTAATTTTGAAGATGGTTATATGAAGAGTGCAGATGGCACACGCATACATTACGGCTATGTGACGACACCTGTAGCAAAGGCTGCCATAGTCATATCACATGGATTTACAGAGTGTATGCCTAAATATTATGAGATGATTTACTATTTCGCAAAGGCCGGATACTCAGTATATATGGTGGAGCATCGAGGACACGGCTTTTCGGAAAGAAGTGTATCAGATATGAGCATGGTCACTGTAAACAGCTTTGACGATTATGTGAGTGACTTTGATATGTTTATCCGCGAGATTGTGATGAAGCGTGAGGGGCGCAGACCGCTTTACCTGTACGGTCACTCTATGGGAGGCGCGATAGCTGCCCTGTATCTTGAGAAGCATCCTGAGGTATTTACAAAGGCAGTACTTTCAAGCCCTATGATAGAGATGCTTTATGGCAATTTTTCACATTTTGCCGTGGAGGCGATACTGTTTGTCGCAAGTGTACTTAACTGGAACGATAAATATCTGCCGAGCCAGACACAATATACGGATGAGTATGATTTTGAATCGAGCTGTTGTCTGTCAAAGGCACGCTATGACTACATATACAAGTGCAAGGTGGAGGAGGAACGCTATCGTACAAATGGCGCCACCTACAGATGGTGCAGGGCCGGGCGCAAGGCATCCAAATATATAAAGAAGCATGCACAGGAAATTAAAATACCGGTGCTGTTATGTCAGGCGGGAAAGGATTATCTGGTTTCAAATACCGCTGAGGATGAATTTATTGCAAAGCTGCCTCAGGGCATTAAGAAGGTCTATCCTGATTCAAAGCACGAGATATTTAATGCGGATGATGATACCTTGGAAAAGTTTTACTCAGATATCCTTGATTTTTGGGCTTGAACATGAAAATGAAATTCGTCAAGTGAAAAATGTGACATAAAAAATCATTTGTTTTGTTAGAAATGACATATGGATTTAAAATACAATATATAGTATAATCACAACTGTTGCGGACAAGATGTTAGTATTTAAGCCGGTGGTAAGAGTACGTAAAGCATAGCCCGTACAGAGAAAAATAATAAAATATATCAATATTGTAACAGGTAAATATACTATCAAACAAATGTGAGGAGAAAGAGTATGTCAGACGAAGTTTTAGACGATGTAATGATTAAGGGTTCATGTAAGGGAAAAGCAGATGCTATTGTAAATTGCCAGTGCAATATCGAGAGTGCACCGGTCAGATGTGAGCAGGCAGAAAGATGTATGTTCTATTCTTATTATAAGTGCAGCAAGCAGTGGAAGAGGCTTGCATAGTTAAAATTAAAGATTAAAGCTCCGGGCTGACAATGAAGTCGGCATGGAGCTTTTTTGCGTATATAAAGAAAAAAATATTTTACACGCGGAAAACTTATGATAATATATAAAAAAGGTAACTATTCAGAACCATTGAGAACAAAAAGGCTGATGCGTCATGCTCGCATGTAAGCGGCAGATTTTTTTGTTCTCAAGGTGGCTCGAATAGAGCCACCCCACACATATGAGCAAAATTAGATGCGTAGCAGCTAGAAAGCACGAGTATCGTGCGTTTTTGCGAATGTGTGTTGGGTGGTTCTGGATGGATACGTAAAACAAGATATAGGAGAGACGCGCATGAAGAGAGTTTTGGTACTGAGTGATTCACATGGTAATGTGGGAAATATGATTCGGGCAGTCAAAAGAGAGGAGCCTGATATGATACTTCATCTGGGAGACTGCGTTGTGGATGCGGATGCCCTTAGGAGAGAGTTTCCTCATATAACCATGGTCAATGTGCCGGGAAACTGTGATTTTTCACGGGGAGATACAGAGAGACTTATTGATATCGACGGCTATAAGGTACTCATGTGCCATGGACATACATATGGAGTAAAGATGTCATATATGCATCTGGAGCTTCATGCGAAGGAAGTCGGGGCAGACCTGGCGCTCTTTGGACATACACACAAGCTGTTTTATGATAAGCACAATGGTCTTGCGATGATGAATCCGGGAAGCATCGGTGCACCGCTGTGGGGCTGCATGCCATCATATGGTATCATCACATTTGACAAAGAACATGATGTTATGAAGCTTGATGTTGATTATATTGAGTATTGACGAATGATTTATCAAAGCGGTATAATATTGGCTAATACAGTTATTTATATAGGAAGCAGAGGAAAAACAGACAAATGGTAAAGGTAGTAAAGTTTGGCGGCAGCTCGCTCGCCAGTGCAGAGCAGTTCACAAAGGTTGGCGACATCATAAGAAGCGATGAGTCAAGAAAATATGTTGTGCCGAGTGCACCGGGAAAGAGAAATTCCAAAGACACAAAGGTAACAGATATGCTTTATGCATGCTATGATCTGGCTGAGAATGATCAGGATTTCAAGGTTATGCTCAGAAAAATCAAGGACAGATATGATTCAATCATAAATGGCCTTCATTTAAAGCTGGCGCTTGATGAGGAGTTCAAGATTATAGCTGAGAATTTCAAGGCAAAGGCAGGTGCAGATTATGCAGCCTCTCGTGGTGAGTACTTAAACGGAATCATCATGGCAAACTATCTCGGATATGAGTTTATAGATTCGGCAACAGTCATCTTTTTTGATGAGAATGGCAATTTTGACGCGGAAAAGACAGACAAGGTGCTCTCGAAGAAGCTTGAGCAGACAGAAAAGGCTGTTATTCCGGGCTTTTACGGAGCAGGACCTGATGGAAAGGTAGTTACCTTCTCAAGAGGTGGTTCGGATATCACTGGTTCCATCGTGTCAAAGGCATGTCATGCCAGCATGTACGAGAACTGGACAGATGTTTCAGGCTGTCTCGTAGCTGATCCTAGAATTATCGACAATCCACAGCCAATCAAGGTTGTTACTTATAGAGAGCTCAGAGAGCTTTCATATATGGGAGCATCAGTGCTCCACGAGGATGCTGTTTTCCCTGTAAGAAAGGCAGGCATCCCAATCAATATCAGAAATACAAACGACCCGGAAGCACCTGGTACGCTCATCGTTGAGAGCACATGCCAAAAGCCTGATTATACCATCACAGGTATCGCCGGAAAGAAGGGCTTTGTTGCGGTAAATATCGACAAGGACAAGATGAACTCAGAGGTGGGCTTCTGTAGAAAGGCTCTCCAGGCGTTTGAGGAGAACGGTATCTCTATAGAGCATATGCCATCAGGTATCGATACTATGACAGTATTCGTACATCAGGCAGAGTTCGAGGGCAAGGAGCAGCAGGTTATCAGCTCAATCAGAAGACTTGCTCATCCTGATATCATTGACCTCGAGTCAGACCTCGCGCTTATCGCTGTTGTTGGCCGTGGCATGAAGTCAAACCGTGGTACAGCCGGCAGGATTTTCTCTGCACTTGCACATGCCAATATCAATGTGCGCATGATTGATCAGGGTTCATCAGAGCTCAATATAATCATCGGTGTAAGCAATGATGACTTTGACAAGGCAATAAAGGCCATCTACGATATTTTTGTTGTCACACAGCTGTAATAAGCTACGGAGAGATTATCTGTTGGAGCCGGAATTAAATAGGATAATTTAAAAATTAAATGTAGAATTTATAAAATATACAGAGCTTGGCGGAATATATGTCAGGCTCTGTATTTTTTTGAATAGGTAAAACTTTGAAAAAGCTTTATGAGGAAGCTTTAAGCGAGAAAACAAAATACCCTCACATAAGCTGGAAATGCGCATATATTATAGCGAAAGGAAGAAGTTATTATGCAAAAAGACACTATAATATATGTTACGGATCAGAGGCAAAAGTACCTCGCTGATATGCTGGGAGGAGAACAGACAGATTGCAGAAATAGCGGCGGGATTGATTATGAGCGTGTTGGGAATATTGTGTTTCCTACACCGTTTTCAAAGTTAAAGCTTATAAATAGTGATATAGAAAAATTAAAACATAATATAATAATTAACAATATTGCAGTGTGGGGCGGCATGATGCCGGAGTGCTTTCCCGGCGTTGACAGGGGCTGTGACTTTATGAGAGATGAAACTGTTATAGAGCAGAATGCCATTGTTACGGCCGAGGCCACTGCGTCCATAGCAATACAAAAAAGCATACATGGTATATACGGCTCAAAGGTACTTGTGAGCGGGTTTGGAAAATGCGGAAAGGCGATTGCCCGCGTTTTTTCTGCTATGGGAGCCCATGTCATGGTGATGGCAAGGAGAAAACAGGCAAGGCATGAGGCCGCTGAACTGGGATATGAAACGGTGGATTTTAATGATCCTGCCAAGGCTTGTTTTGAAACACTGTTTCTTATAAACACAGTACCGGATAGGGTTATAGATGAAAGTTTAATCATGATTTTGCAAAAAGAAGCGATAATTATAGACATTGCATCTAAGCCCGGCGGCTGTGATTTTGAGGCTTGTAAGAGGTATCAGATAAACTGTACGCATGCGCTCGGTCTTCCGGGCATATACTGTCCGAAAACCGGTGCAAAAATACTTTATGACTGTATGAAAAGAAAAGGTATGACGGAGGGCTTATGGTTATTTCGGATTGCACCGTAGGAATGGGAATTACAGGCTCCTTCTGTAGTTTTGAAAAGACTAAGGATGTTGCAAAGAGGCTTGTGGATAGCTTCACACATGTGACACCTGTATATTCCTATAATGCACAGATGATGAACACGCGCTTTGGAAAGGCGGGAGACTTTATGCATACTATCTCCGAAATCACAGGGGATGAGGGCATCAGGACACTGCAGGAGGCAGAGCGTGTCGGCCCGGGAAAGCTGTTTGACGTGATGGTGATTTACCCATGCACCGGCAACACAGCGGCGAAGCTTGCAAACGGCATAGTGGATACACCGGTCCTTCTCGCGGCAAAGGCTCATCTAAGAAACGGCAGACCGCTTGTTATCGGGATTTCCACAAATGATGCGCTCGGCATCAACTTTAAGAATATCGGAAAGCTGATGAATATGAAAAATATTTATTTTGTGCCGTTTGGGCAGGATGACTGTGTGAAGAAACCGAATTCACTCGTGTGTGATGGAAAACAGGTTGTCGACACAATAAATGAAGTGATGGCCGGACGACAGATCCAGCCGGTAATCCTCTAGAGAGGGAATATTACTTTATTGAGATTATAGTACGGGACGATTCACGCGGGCACCGCGGCGGGTTGCATACACTCCGGTGTCCGCTACGCTGCGCAGCCAAGATACTGTGCAAATTATGCTTTGTAGGTTTTCATAGGATGACGAAAACGTCGAAACTCGCCATCCATGGCTCGATTTCTCCTTGCCTCGGCGTCCATGCCTCGGCATTTCTGTGTAGCATGTGCATAATTCGACAGTATCTAAGCAGCTTCGCTATTCGCGGACTCCGGAGTGTATGCAGCCCGCCGCGGTGCCCGCGCGAATCGTCCCTTACGTTATGGCGTAAATAGTAAATAATAGGAAAAGATTTATGAATCTGAATTGTTGCTGTTCATACTGTTAGGTATGAACAGTAACTTCTGAATTGAAAAACTGAGTTGGGAAATGTAAAAAAACAGAGGAAAGATGTAAAAATATATGTTATAATCATGTATACAAAAAAATTGAAAACACAGGAGGATAAAATATGTCATATATTTACAAAACAAAAGGAACCTGTTCAACACAGATTGAGCTTGACCTCGATGGAGATGTAGTACATAACGTAAAGTTTACAGGAGGCTGCAACGGAAATCTTAAGGCCATCCCAAAGCTTGTTGAAGGACTCACAGTTGCCCAGGTAGAGGAAAAAATCGGTGGAATTAAATGTGGATTTAAGAATACATCATGCGGCGACCAGCTCGCAAAAGCATGCCGCGAAGCATATGAAGCCCAGAAGTAATGAAATAACCAGTAAAATAGCTTCCGTATATAAACATGTAGCTCCAAAAGCTCTCCCATAGGGAGAGCTTTTGAATTAAAAAAATAATTCCACCATGCTTCGCGCACAACAAAGTGGATCCGGGAAGTACACAGTGTGTTCAGAATAAAAAATATGAACTGCCACGGTGTTCCATAAACTCAAATAGCATGAAGAACTATAACCAAAACACAGCCTGTCCGGGCAAAAAGCCGTGGCTGACTTCATATTTTTTATAAGGAATATACTGTGTGCTCCCCCGGACCTCACAGCCTCCCATGCGCGAAGCCTCCCCCATTAAAGCTCGACACTCCCACAAATTTTTTTATAAAATGTTTACAAAACATTCATCCCTTTAGGTTGTGCAATCATCCTCAAAGTGTTACAATAACACTATTGTGAGCCTGTACAAGGACAATTTGAAGTTATAGGAGAAAAATATGAGCGCATTATCAAAAATCTTTGGTTCTCACAGCGAGAGAGAGCTTAAGAGAATTTACCCGATTGCTGACAAGGTTGAGTCATATAAGGAAGCAATGGGAAAGCTTTCCGATGAAGAATTGAAGGATAAGACAAGGGAGTTTAAAAAGCGTCTGGAGGACGGAGCAACACTTGATGATATTCTTCCGGAGGCATTTGCTACAGTAAGAGAGGCTGCTAAGCGTGTGCTTGGCATGGAACATTATAGAGTACAGATAATCGGTGGTATTATTTTGCATCAGGGACGTATTGCAGAGATGCGAACCGGTGAAGGTAAGACACTTGTTTCTACACTTCCTGCATACCTTAATGCACTTGAGGGCAAGGGTGTGTGTATTGTCACAGTCAATGATTACCTTGCAAAGCGTGATGCTGAGTGGATGGGACAGGTTCATGAGTTCTTAGGACTTAAGGTCGGTGTGGTACTTGGCGGCATGGACAATGACGAGCGCAGGGAGGCTTATGGCTGTGATATTACATATATCACAAACAATGAGCTTGGATTTGATTACCTGCGTGACAATATGGTTATCTACAAGGAACAGCTTGTTCAGAGAGGTCTCCACTATGCTATCATCGATGAGGTCGATTCAGTGCTTATCGATGAGGCACGTACACCTCTTATCATTTCAGGACAGAGTGGCAAGTCGACAAGACTTTACGAGGCATGCGATATCCTGGCTACACAGATGAAGCGTGGTGAGGATGTCCCTGAGTATTCAAAGATGGATGCCATCATGGGCATTGTCCAGGACGAGACCGGTGATTTCATCGTAAATGAGAAGGACAAGGTCGTAAACCTTACACAGGATGGTGTGAAAAAGGTAGAACAGTTCTTCCATATCGAGAACCTTGCAGATCCGGAGAATCTTGAAATCCAGCACAATATCATACTTGCGCTTCGTGCGCACAACCTCATGTTCAAAGATCAGGACTATGTGGTAAAGGATGATGAGGTACTTATTGTAGATGAGTTTACCGGACGTATCATGCCTGGACGACGTTATTCGGACGGACTGCATCAGGCTATCGAGGCAAAGGAGCATGTAAAGGTTAAGAGAGAGAGCAAGACCCTTGCCACAATCACATTCCAGAACTTCTTCAATAAGTTTGACAAGAAGGCCGGTATGACAGGTACAGCTCTCACAGAGGAAAAAGAGTTCCGTGATATCTATGGCATGGATGTTGTCGAGATACCTACAAATAAGCCGGTAGCGCGTATTGATTTGCAGGATGCTGTATACGCTACCAAAAAGGAAAAGTTCAAGGCAGTTGTGGATGCGGTTAAAGAGGCACATGAAAAGGGACAGCCTGTTCTTGTAGGTACAATCACCATCGAGACATCAGAGCTTTTGAGCGGCATGCTCAAGAGAGAGGGAATCCCTCACACAGTATTAAATGCCAAGTTCCATGAGAAAGAGGCAGAGATTGTTGCACTTGCAGGACAGCATGGTGCAGTTACAATAGCAACCAACATGGCAGGCCGTGGTACCGATATTAAGCTTGACGATGAGGCAAAGGCTGCCGGAGGTCTTAAGATTATCGGTACAGAACGCCATGAGTCAAGACGTATAGACAATCAGCTCCGTGGACGTGCAGGACGTCAGGGAGATCCGGGTGAGTCACAGTTCTTCATCTCACTTGAGGACGACCTCATGAGACTTTTCGGTTCAGAGCGTCTGATGGGCGTTTTCAATGCGCTCGGAGTACCGGAGGGCGAGCAGATCCAGCATAAGATGCTCACATCTGCTATCGAGAAGGCTCAGGAGAAAATCGAGGCCAACAACTTTGGTATTCGTAAAAATCTTCTCGAGTATGACCAGGTGGACAATGACCAGAGAGAGATTATCTACAGCGAGCGTATGAAGGTGCTTAACGGTGACAACATGCGTGATGCTATCCTTAAGATGGTTCAGGAACAGGTTGAGAAGTCTGTCGACAGATGTATTTCCGAGGAAATTGACAGAGCTGACTGGGATCTTGTAGAGCTCAACGAGCTTGTGCTTCCGGTCATTCCTCTTGATCCGATTACAAAAGAGGATATTGAGTCAATCAAGAATGCAAAGCAGCTTAAGCAGTACTTAAAGGAAAAGGCCGTCATGCTTTATGAGCAGAAGGAGACAGAATTCCCTGAGCCTGAGCAGTTCAGAGAGATTGAGCGTGTCGTGCTTCTTCGTGTAATCGACAGAAAGTGGATGGATCACATCGATGATATGGCACAGCTTCGTCAGGGAATCGGTTTACAAGCTTATGGACAGAAAGATCCAATCGTAGAGTACAAGATGGCAGGCTTTGATATGTTTGACGACATGATTTCAGCTATTCAGGAGGATACTGTCAGACTGCTGTATCATGTACAGGTTGAGCAGAAGGTTGAGCGAGAGCAGGTTGCAAAGATTTCGGGCACAAACAAGGATGAGTCAGCACAGAATGCACCAAAGCGCCGTGCAGCAGCCAAGGTATATCCGAATGACCCATGTCCATGCGGCAGTGGCAAGAAATATAAGCAGTGCTGTGGACGTGTGAAGTAAATTTTAAATGGCTGTAATCGTTGCTGGTCACACTTTTAGGTGTGAATGGTAACATAAAATAAATGAACAAGAACGAATGTTCTAAAATTGTGGACAAAGTCGATTTTTTGTAGTAAAATAAAGCGCGTAAGTGCATACTATAAATGATTGACTTTGTTTTTTTATAATTTTACAAAAGCAGTATTTAAGAATTTTTTGGAGGAAGCGTGCGTTATGGAATTTAAACTGCATTCAAAATACAAGCCGACCGGCGACCAGCCACAGGCAATAGAGCAGCTCAATAAGCCTACACTTATCATATCGCACAATAAGACACTGGCGGGGCAGCTCTATGGTGAGATGAAGAGGTTTTGTGACTAATATTGTCATTAGCGTAAACAATAGAAGCTAAAATGATAAGTTTTATAAGTAGATAAAATAAGAGGATAAATAAATGAATCAAGAACATGAAATTGTTTTATATCAAGTGGAAGACACTAATATTTATGTGAATGTAATGTTTAAAGAAGATACTTTTTGGATGACACAAAAAGCAATGGCAGATTTGTTTGAATGTACAACAGATAATATTTCCTTGCATTTGAAAAATATTTATAAGGAAGAAGAATTAGATGAAAATCGAACTACCGAGTTTTTCTCGGTAGTTCAAAATGAGGGACAGCGTAACGTTAAAAGAAAAGTAAAATGTTATAATTTGGATGCAATTATAGCTGTTGGATATCGAGTAAATTCTAAGAAAGCTACACGCTTTCGACAGTGGGCTACTAAAACTTTAAAAGAATATATTACAAAAGGGTTTGTGTTGAATGATGATATGCTTAAAAATGGAAGACCTTTTGGAAAAGACTATTTTGATGAATTACTTGAACGCATTCGTGAAATCAGAGCAAGTGAACGCAGAGCCTATCAGAAAATTACGGATGTATTTGAACAATGTAGTTATGATTATGATAAAAATAGTGAGATAACAAAAGCATTTTATGCATTTATCCAAAATAAGCTTCACTTTGCTGTTACCGGAAAGACTGCGGCAGAATTGATATATGAACGTGCTGATTCGGAAAAACCAGCAATGGGTTTGACTACATGGAAAGATTCTCCGGATGGGAAAATTTTAAAACGAGATATTGTAATAGCAAAAAATTATTTGAATGAAAAAGAATTATCGCGATTGAATAGACTTGTGACAATGTTTATTGATTATGCAGAATTAATGGCTGAAGATGAGATATTAATGAGCATGCAAGACTGGGTTGATCAAACAAATCAGTTTTTATTAAATAATAGGCGAAAGGTATTGAATGGAAAAGGAAAAATTTCTCATGATGTTGCTATGCAAAAAGCTGAAAAGGAATATGAAGTATTTAGAGTTAAACAGGATAGAGAATATGTTTCTGAATTTGATCGGGAAGTAGAGAAATATCTTAAAGGTTAGGAAAAATATTATGAAATACGAGATTGAAGTATGTACAAAGGAAAGTGATTCAACAACAGTTAAAGGACAATTGTTGGAAAAATTAGCGTCAGAAATTTTAGAAGTGCAACAATATAAAGTAGTGGAAACTGTAAGGGTAACTGGAATGGAAATAGATGTTTTAGCTAGACATAAAATTAGTAATTCAGTTATTTTTGTAGAATGTAAAGCGTGGGACAATCCTCTTCCAGCGGATGTTATTACAAAATTATTAGGGAATGTTATTTTTAAAGGTGCCAATGAAGGTTGGCTTATTACAACAGGTGGGTTGTCAAAAGATGCAAAAGGTCTTCAAGAAGAATGGGAGAGTATTATAAATGATAAAAGACATATGTTGTCTCTTTACACTTCGGATAGAATTGTTGAATTGTTATTAGATGCAAAAATAATAAAGAAATGTGCTTTTATAAATGATAAATTGGAGGAAGGATATGAGCAAAGTGATAATGCGTTAATATTAATAACAGATATTGGAAAATATTGGATTATTCCAGTTGTTGCTAAAAATACAGGACTTGTCACGTCGGTAGTTGCATTTGATGCTCAATCAGGAAAACAAATAAAAGATGAGAAGGTTATTGAAGAATTAAAAAATAGAAAAAATAAATATAGTGAATATGAATGGATAATTGATCAACAGAAAAATGAAGATGTGACGAAAAACTTATTAAATGAGTATAATAGTATTGTGCCAATTATAACGGGAGATTCTTGGAATGACTATCGTCCGGCGAGACCAGAGGATTTTGTGGGGAGAAAACAAAATATTAAAGAAATATTAGATTTTTTTGATAATGTAATAGACAATCAAACTGATACGCGTTTGTTTGCGATAAAAGCACCTTCTGGAATGGGAAAAAGTTCATTAATATCTAAAATTACCGCTGTAACAAATGGTGCGAAAAGAAGAAAGCGATATTTTATTTATTCAGTGGATGTGCGAACAGCATTATCTCAAAGATATGCGGAATTTGCGTTAAGATCATGTCTTTTAGAAGCACAAAAACAAAATTTCTTAGAATTAAATTCTCCGAATTTTGAAATAACATCTATGAATCATCTTTTTCAGGAAAATTATTTTATGCAGGCATTAGATAATCTAAAAAGAGAGAGAAAATGTATTGTTTTGATATTTGATCAATTTGAAGAACTATTTTCAAAAAAAGAATTATGGGGATTGTTTTATGCTATCCGAAATCTAAGTAATTTAGTCGATGCCGAAAAAGCAAATTTTATTTTAGGTTTTGCATGGAAAACGGATTCGTTTGTCCCGCTTGATCATCCTGCATATGATATGTGGTCGTCATTAAGAGATAGAAGAAAAGAGTTTTCTATTGCACCATTTAGTGTGAGTGAAATTAGGAGTGCAATTAATATTTTTGGAAAGCAATTAGGGGATACTATAAATCCTGTATTGAGAAATTATTTGAGTAATCAATGTCAAGGGTACCCTTGGTTATTAAAAAAGTTATGTATTCATGTGTTTGAATTGCTAAATGCGGGGAGTTCACAGGAAAATGTTATAGGAAGAAAATTAGAAATAAAAGAATTATTTGATAAAGATATAGCGGAATTAACGGGTGAAGAACATAGTTGCTTAAAGGATATTGCAAGAGATACACCGGCAGATTATAATCGAATATTGGACTTATATGGAAATAGTGTATTACAAATGCTAATTAATAAAAGAATTGTTATTCATAGGGGATCAAAATTAACTCTTTATTGGGATATATTTAGAGATTACATAGTAAATGGAAGTATACCTAATATTGTTTTGGAGTATGTTCCACAGTATATGTTTTCGACAATTTCTAGAGTGATTATGGTACTTTTGGAAAATGAAAATGTTTTAAAAAATGATGAGCTATGTAATAAAGTTGGTTTTATAAATTCCACGTTAGACAATGTTATGATTGATATGGTAATGTTTGGATTGGCCAAAAGAGAAAGTGGAAACGTGTATTTGATTGTAGATAACCTTGAAGAAAGTATAAAATTATTGTGGGATTTTTTCAAACGCCATATTATGTATATAACAAGTCAAAAAGAATTAAGAAATGAGTTTACATATGATGACTTTAAAGAATTATTTATAAAAACATATGATGAAAAGTTGCTGACTGATAAGACAAAAAATACGTATGCAAGCAAAATGTTTAATTGGTTTATAAAATTAAATTTGTTTGAGCTTAAAGATGGAGGTTAT
>ERZ1026846.737-NODE-737-length-23857-cov-5.550668_pt1 | contig 23857 bp, 48 predicted proteins | sample MGYA00380153_ERZ1026846 | MGnify/ENA primary metagenome ERZ1026846 (study PRJEB33269, sample SAMEA4719789) | human gut metagenome | biome: human-associated habitat; feature: organic feature; material: feces | place: Cameroon | collected 2013-10 ...
CGTGGTGTTGACATATCCGGCACGCCGGGGTATTATGACTTTATAATTATATTTTTAGGTGTAAAACCGTGCAAAAAGGAGGTTGGCCGATGTGGTAATGGACATTGATTTTTTAAAAAAATTAAACTATGAAGAAGGCGCGGAACTCTTGGCACTGGTTGGATATGTGAAAGATTGCGGTGTCACGTCAATCACGGCTTGGGCGTCGGAATTCACACGGGATGAGTGCTGGATTCTTTACGATGCGAACGGAGCCGAAGCAGACATAATAGCGTGGACTGAATATTTCAACTTCTTAAAGAAACCCCCGCGGAGTGATGCCGATATTGCGCTTGCGAAATGGGAGCGCGTGAACTGGCGAATTGCACGCAGGGAGCAATAGCAGCGTATCCGTTTTTTTATTGGCCGGCAGTAGGACCAGTGCACCCGAAATCTGAAATCGTTCAGAACCGTCAAAAAAATTTTCGGAAATTTCACGCGAAAATGAGAAAATGTTGAAAACGGTTTTTCGGGTGCCATATACAAAGGTAGGGGGGGTATCAAAAAAGTTGACCCAAAAATTTTTTCAAAAATTTTTAAATTTTACGGAGGATATATATGCCATTAATAAATCATCAAGGGGAGAGGATTTCCTACGAATGTGAAGATTTAATCAAGGAATTAGAGGATGATATTGCTGAATTTGGTGGCGATATGATAGTAGATGTCGTTACTATGAGAGCAAAAGGTGTAACGCTCTACATTGATTATAACTTTGTCGAAGAGGGGAAACCACCATTTGAATTGAGAGAATATGAGAGCCACAAATTAATGAAAGCATCTATGCTGTTGGCTTTGCTGAAAATGGAAAATTCTATATGTTAAAAGGGATATGACTTTTGCCATATCCCTTATTTTTTACTCTATGAATACTATCGGTGCATCGCCATCAAATAATTTGCTGTCTATCTTCTGCCCTTTGTCCGCCCAAAAACATCGTACCTTTTCAAAACGTCTATGCTTTCTTACAATAGTATATCGGTTATTCAACAAATAAACAGTGCCGAGACAGTTGCGGTCGAATTTGTCTACCGGTATATATGCCGGTTCTGATAATTCTCCGGTTCGCGGTTCGTCATACTCCGTTAAGTCGATTATCTCAACACTTTGTATGTCACATAAATCGCCATATTCGCCTAATGACGGATAAATCGGTGGATTGGTTAATGCTTTGCATATCGCATTCAAATCCTCATCATCAGCCTTGATGTAAATTGTCAAATTAAGGTCAGCAAGCATTGCATGATTTTTTATAGCTCCTACCCAACCGGTATGCGAGCCATTTTCATCATCTGTAATAATATCCCATCGCTTTTTTGCATCCGCATTTACCGTTTTAAAATGCGAGCCGCCTTGCCATTCGCGTCTGACCTCGGTGTTCATAATTCCCTTGCCGGAAATGAAGAAGTCCAAAGGATGATAGGACTTCCACTGACATAGGTTGTGTATCAGGCCACATACTGTACTGAATGGTGGCAATGGGTAGCAATCTACACCGCACGGTGCCATAGGGTCTCTAAAATGTGCCATTTGTTGGAATGTCTTTAATTTTACCGCTTTCATATATATTCGTACCTCCGAAAAGTAATAAAAGCCATAGATAGTCTATGACTTTTCCACAATGTGTCTATTTATTATATGATTTAAGTAAATCTTTACATTCCAAAATGGCTACTATTAATATTTGCTATTATAATACAGTGCAATTTGTTATTTGTCAACACAATTTTTATCCGCTGTGGATATAATGAGTGCCTTTGCTCCGTATTCAGATTTACCGATTTCCTCACGAATTTTACTTTCCGCAATTTCCGGATTAGTTTTCTGAACTCTTTCGTAAAGTGCCTTAAGGTCAATCATAATGCCCTCCTTAGTACATTTCTTATAATTTCATCAGCCATATATACAATCTGCCTGCCGTACAGCGACATAAAGTCGGCGACTATTTCCTCGGTCTTGATGTCGAGGAAATATCCGTACTCAAAGGCATATGCGTGTGTGAGTTCGTGACACAAAACTTTATCAAACACACGGTCAGGCAATCCTTGTTTAATGTATATTGTTTTAACATTGTTGTCCGTCACACCCAAAGTGTATACACCGTCACTGCGGATTAATAATTTATTATGCCCGTCTACGGCTTGTATTTGCCATAATGAGCCGTTTATCTCAATTACCATAGATTTCCTCCAACATCATACAAACCGCCGTGATAACGTCAATATGCGCGTTACCACGGCATTGTAGTTACATCTTTGTGACTAATGTTGACAGTTTAGATTTTGCCAAGGCTTTCTCTTCTGCTGTCATACCGTCAATCATATCCGTAATGTCTCCGGCAAGTTCCTTGATGTACTCATCAAGTGCTTTCATCTTGTGCTCTTTATCTTCCTTTGTGTTCTCGCGGTGCATATCCCTCGTTTCGGTGTAATGTCTCTTTGCCGTGTCGTAACGGCTTTCGGTTCTTCCGCTATCCATTGTTGCCGGCTCTGTAAAGTACATTCTGCCGTAGGATTTATCCATATCGCGGTACATCTCCGGTGTCATATGCCAATAAGGCGGTTCTTCATAGCCGTGTCTGCCGACATATGTTCCTTTGCCCTTTGGTGCAAATCTTCCAGTTGTTTTATAGCGGTAATCGTCATAGAAGTGCCTGCCGCTATCCTCTTCCATTTCTTCTGTCAGAATACGGTAATACATAGCCGTCGCAAGGTCTTTAAGCATATCCGTAACTTTACCCATTTCGTCTGCGTCAATGTGTTCCATTCCCTTGTCAAATTCGGCTTTAGCGCACTCCGAAAGTTTCTCAATCATATCGTGCATTCTTGATACGTCCATACTGCCACCTCCTAGCCTACGCGATTAACCGTGATGTTGGCATTTGCCACACTGATTGCCTGCGTTGAAGTGTTTTTAACCGATATTTGCTCACAACATCCGCAAGGGAGCCATACATCTGTTGCCATAGCCACATTGTTAAACTCTTCTACTGCCGCCGGGGTAGAAATTGCAAGTGTTGATAAGTCCGGTTCTCCGTTTATTGCAACTGCGAGGGAAATTGCTCCAGCTGTTCCACCGGTAGGCACCGCAATATTGCCGGAAAACTCTACTCTGTACTTTGCGCGACAGCTGTTTGTCGCACCCTTAATCTGTATCTGACCGCTACCGGCTCTGTGTGTAATAAAACCTCTGTTACAGTTAGATGTCGTGTCTGTAAATAACACATTACTATTTGCCGCTACAGTCTGCGCGGCAACTGTTGAAAATTCTGCCATAATTTTACCTCCAAAAAAATTAAGGGCAAACATTATAGTCTGCCCTTGTGTTATAAGTAATACTGCGTAAGCAGACATAACCGAGTTAAACTCAATTAAGATACTCAATTATTCTGTTGTTAGCATCCACATCCGGTATTGCAACCGCATCCGTAAGCATAAACATTAGGATTAGGAACAACATATGCCGGAATAGCCTGCGGATTAACCGCATTGATGATCTGACTTGTCTGTGCGCTCATGGCTGTAGTCAGAAGTGCGTTCTGTCTATCCTGCGATGCGGCACGTCTTAAGTCGTTGTTCTCTGCCGTAAGTGTGGATATCTTGTCCTGCGTCAGGAAGTCAAGGATTGCCCTCGTTCCTGCCTGCTGACTGTCGATGATGTCCCTTGTGTTGCTGTTCATTGTGTTCTGCAATGCGCAAGTGTTGGTTGCCATATTGTAGTTGACATTCTGAATAGCTTCACGGGTCTCACAACAACAGTTTGCAAGCTGTGACTGTAAAGCGTTGGTATTCTGCATATTAGCGACCGTATCGGCGTTAATAGCCTGCTGAATGCCATATCCGGTCTGCATAACGTTTGTGTTTATGCCGTTAAAACCGGTAAGCATACTGTTGTTTGCAGCATAAAAGCCGTCACATAAGCCGTTAGTTATGCCGTCAAGCTTGCTGATAACTGCGGAATTATCAAAACCGCGCTGAATTTCTGCTCCTACTCCGTTGCTGCCATTGCCACCGAAACCGCCAAAGCCATTGCCCCAACCGCCAAAGATAGCAAATATTACGACTATGAACCAGAGCCATCCGCCGTCAGTCCATCCGCCGTTACCGTTGTTGCCGTCAATGTTGGCTACCAAAGGCACGGATGCACAATTTGAATTAAACATAATTTTTACCTCCGAAAAAATTTATATACTTAACCTTGCAAGAATTAGTATCAAAATGATGTCATTAATTGCCAAATTTACCCTTTATCTGATTAAATACCTCGTCCGCGTTCAGACCTTTTTCTTTGCATAAGTTTCTGGCCATTTGTTCTACGCCCCGCATATTTCCGCTTTGTACCATCCCTAAAGCATTCTTCATGATAGGATTACTCATCATCTGATTATTCCCCATCATCTGCCGTATAAACTGTTGAGGGTTTTTAACTGCCCGAAAGATGTTCATTAAATTCATTCTTCCTCACCGCCTTTGCTTTGAGTTCGTGAATTTTTTCTTTGTGCCCCTAAAGATTTGTCAAACCTGTCTTCTAACTGCCCGATTTTATCAGACAACTCATTAAACTTATTCAGAAATAGGTCTGTGCTTTCGCCTGATAGGGTAAATTTAAGTTTTTCTGTATTTGACGGAGAATTTACCGTATCAATGCTTTTTGCGTCTATATGGGGCGTATACACGATTGTCTTAATTGTTCCGTCAGCGTTCCACCCTTTGACATAAATTTCTGATAAGTCCTGCTTTGGGAAAAATGCCATTGAACCGTCCATAGGCACCTCATTGGCATTAATGTTGTCAAGGCCTTGTACGACCCTGCCGTTAATACCTATTGTCTGCGGTACTCCCGGCATCTGTGCCGTGTACATTTGCTCCTGCTGTTGAAACCTTTGTAAATTAGCCATTGGATTATAGTTGTACGCCCCATATTGAGGGGTATAATTATTCGCCATAGGTGTCTGATAAGGATTGTTTATCATCTTCTGCCCCCTCCTCACTTAAAACTTCTTCTATCGCGTGAATTACAGATGACTGTGTTTGCAAGTCCAACCGCTGTAATTCTTTCCGTGCAAAAATCTTCTCTAAAATTTCATCTGAAAACATAGATTGCCGTCCTCCTTATGCTTAAATTTTGGCATAAAAAAAGCCGCTTAACGCGACACATAAGCGACACAAAAGCGACATCAAGTTCAGATATTCAATTTTCGAGTGTTAAAAAATGCGATAAATACGGCATTTGCACTAACTATATGCTATTGGCACGGCGTATAGTTACTGCTAAAAATTCTTCAACTGAATTTCAATGTTGTCATTGACAATAACAATTTTAGATATTATAGTTTTAAGTATCTTATTTTGGGTTTGCTTGTCGATTTTGTTCCAAACGTCGGCAAGCTTTTTTATATTGTCATAGACAAATTCTTTTTTCTGCGTGTTCTTTGCCGCCTTACTTTCCTCTTCGATTGCGACGGTAATACGTTTTACTTCCTCTTCTGCCTGCTTAATCAGTTCGATTACAGTATCGTTACCCTCGGCATAAAGGACGTACAGTCGCTTTAATTTGTTTTTTTCACGGCTTAATTGCGATTGCATTATCTGTAGTTTTGTTTCTTTTTCCTTTGGCTTGTATTTCGACAGATTGACGGATATTTCAAGCATTTGTTCCTCTACCTGCTTTTCGATGTCCGTCGCCCACTGCGGTTTACTGTCACAATCGTGGTTATAATTCGGAAGATAATCAAGGTCGATGTTCTTTGAACAACAATATATCTTTCTCGGAGAGTCTTCTTTCTGCCCCCATTTCTGATAGCGCATCGCACAACCGCATACACCACAATAACATAACCCGGTTAAGAGGTTGGTAGGGTGTGCAATCCAACTCTTGGCATCGTGCCTTGACTTCCGGATTTCCTGCGCAAGTTCGTATCGCTCGATGTCAAATATCGGTTCGTGTTTGCCTTGATACACCTTGCCTTTGTACGGTATCATTCCGATATTTACAACGCTCGTCAAGATTTTTTTCGCTACCGGTTCGCCACTATAATGACAAATTCTAGCAATATGACCGTCAGAATATCCATTAATGTACAACTCAAGCGCATTTCTTGCCGTTTCGGCGCGCTCCGGAATTGGTACTAAAATTCCCAATTCTTTGTCATACGAATAGCAGAATGGCAAATTGCCACCGCCCATCCAAAAACCTCTCTTGACGCGCTCTAACATTCCACCGCGCATACGGAGCATCATAGTATTCCTGTCATACTCTGCTACAGCTGCCATGACCTGCGTCTGAAATTTGTCCTGCGGTGTTACATATCTGGCGAAATCGTGAACACTTTCCACGCAAATTCCCTTTGGTGTAAAGATTTTTTCAATCATATACAACGCATCTACGGTATCACGCGCAAGTCTATCTAGCTTGTAGACAACAATAACGTCGATTTTGGCCATATCGGATATAAGTCTTTGAAGTTCAACACGTTTTGACATTTCCATTCCGGACAGTCCGGCATCGACATAATACTCCTTGATAATCAACTGATGTTTACGGCAGTATTCGTCAATGTCACGTTTTTGGCTTTCGAGTCCGTAGCCTTCCTCTGCTTGTCTCTCTGTTGAAACTCTTATATAAGCAACACATTCCATAGCTTATAATCTCCTTTCTGAAATAAAGAATGTGCCGCATTTATCGCATTTACGGCACATTCTACACTTAAGTTTCGTTTTTGTCAACCGCCGACTGCTTCCGCGATGATTTTCAAAATCTGCTCGGGAAGGACAACATCTGCCGGCTTAACGTCTTTACCGTCAATAGTAATCTTTACCATTTCTTTCTACCTCGATTTTATTAATTTTAGATTTTATGTTGTAAATCTTTCTATCAATCGTGCGCCGGCAAACATGCATTGTCATTGCTACCTCTTCAATGCTTTTGCCTTTCCCAAGTAACTTAAGAATTTCTTCTTCATCTTCTGTAAGGTTCGCGCTCTCAATAATTATTTCAAGTTCCGACTTGATAAATCTTGAGAACTTCATTTAATCTCCTATTCTGTGCGCTTTGGCGTTTCCACCGTGCTTTCGCGCTTTTCGTAATTGATACAAGGCTCGCTGTTTTCTTTGCCCTGGCACATCAAAAAGTGCGTACACGATATACATTCATGGTCTTTCATTCTAATCTCCTTCATATGGTTCGATTGTGCAGCTTTCTACTGCAAGTGGCATCCTCCACTTTGTTTCTTTGGTCTGTACAAATACGCCGGTAATATATCGTCTCTGCCACTGATTGATGTAATCCTCAATGCTTTCAAGTGTGGCTATGACCATTTCCCCATTGAGTACCTTTGGGCGGAGAATGTATCTCTTGCCTACCGTAAATTCTACACCTTTGTCATTCGTGTAAGTATCAATCCATTTCTTCATTTATCTCACTTCCTTCTAGGGTCTTACGCCCTTTAAAATACATCTTCGTGTTCTATCCCATTCCGTAAATAATGGGTCGGGTGCTGTTTCGCCACTCTCGGTAGCCATTATTCCGTATCTTTCGTGAATTAAGGTGCCGTAATGAGTGCAATTGTAGAATGTGTTCATACTTATCCCCAACCGGGTAGTTATCTCTTTTGAGGTAAACGCGCCTATATAATCCGCACCGTCAAACAAGTCATACAATCTTAACTTAGGCATTAGGTGTCCTCCTTGGAAAGTAATTGTTTTTCAAGTTCGTCAAAGTTATAGTTTCGCTGTTTAAAGCTGTTAAAACGGTTATTAGAGGGTTTCGCCCTTGGTTTGGTACTTGTAGGCTTTTCATTCAAATAGCTTTCAAATTTAGCACCAAACAGTGTTTCCGGACGTAAATATCTCTGTCGCTCCGTGTCTTTCCAATCAGCTACCTTGTTATCAATAACTTTCTTGAAGTCATCAACCGTATAACTTGGATTTTCGTTGAAACGTGATTTAATCAGCCTTTTGGTTGATACTGTTGACGGTAAAAACTTTGTGCCTGCTCTCTCGTTAAGATATGCTATAATCTCCGTGTACGGAATAGGGGTGTCCTCTCTCTCCGCCGTAGGGATATTATTACTAATCTTATCTTCCCTAATCTTATCTAATCTCGGTTGCGGTTCTGTATCATTTTGTTTACAAACTGTATCGGGTTTGGTTACAATCTGTTTACAATCCGTTACAATGCGGTTTTTCTCGGTGTATGAACCGTTTTCCTTGACTGTAAGAGTAGATAATTCCTCGGAGTATGTACTCGGATGATACCGGTCCTTTGGGATTGTGTTATGCATCTTCCAATGTTTAATCACGATTACGTTTGAGTTATCGAATGTAAGGATGTAGCGCTTATCCTTTAACATTTGCATATCTTCTTTGGAAGCCTGACACGCCCTAGCCACGGTATTAGGGTTATCTACGATACCGTCATCATCAGCTTCCATACAAAGCTGAAAGAACAACCCTTGTGTGCTTAAGGGCATATCCCGAAACGCATCGGAACTGATTAGTTTCTTTGAAAACATTCTCTTGTCAGCCATTTATTCAAGTCCTCCTGCTATTTATATAGGATGCAATTCTTGATTAAATTCTTCCTAGCATCCTTGGCTTTCTGCGAATTTGCCTTGTCAACATTCATCTGGTAATGCCGTTCACATAATTTGTAGCCGGGTTTTCGCGGTTCATCGCAAAAGAAACATAAGCCGTTCTTTTCGCGATACTCTCGTTTTGATACTTTGTTGACCTCTTTGGCAAGCTTGCGCCCTCTGTCTTTCGCCCGGCACACTCCACAAGTCGTATATCCGCCGTCTGCTTTGCGTTTCCGACATCTTGTGCAAATCCCATTAGCCTTATCTTCTTCGTATTTCATCTGCGCCCATATACGGTGCTGTTCGGTGTATTTAGCGCGACTTTCTTCACTTGCATTGCGTTTACTCATCTGGTATGTATATTCTTTTGCCAAACATTCCGGGCACATACTCTCATCTGGCCCGATGTCAACTTGTTTACACACCGGGCAGATACCGTATTTCTTGTAGTATTCTCTGTCGTACCGTTCTCTCTCGTTCTTCTTAGCCGAGCATTCGGCACATCTGTATTTCTCTGACGGTTTACCGCACTCGGCGCATTTACCGTTCAATCTGTTTGTATGTCTATAATTCTTTAATCTTATGTATGACTTGCTATCCTTTGTAGTCTGTGTGTCATCGCTCACAAGCTACATTCCTTTCACTACAACTGATTGATATTCAAGTTTTTAAACATAGCGCACATAACATCTACTACAATGCTATTGCCAAACTGTTTATATAACTGCGTATTACTGTTTACTGCTGCCATTTTGGATATGTCCTCGTCCGATACTCCCATGAGCCTACCGCATTCTCTCGGTGTAAGTTTGCGGATATGGTATTGGCATTTGAGCAAATTGTCGTCCTGAAAACTGTTGGCAGTGATAGGTGGGCATATTTTATGCTCGCCGCCCATGTTGAATCCTCTCGCTCTTTGCAGTATGGTTTCTTCCATGACAAGATTATCCTTTTGCACGCTTGTAAGACAATTACTCGTTCCACTCATATTCGGTTCTAACCTCTGTTCTTTCGGACTTCCACTTTTCCTGTCTGACGGATTATCAGGATTTCTGCCACGCATAGCAACGATACACATATTGTCTTTATGCGCTCCTATTCCTTTGTAATACCTTGATGTAACAGTGCTTGCTGTTGGTGTATCTACATCACACAGCTTTGCATTATCAAGGCTATCTAAATGACCATTAGGCATTTTATCCGACTTGCAAGGAATCTGCTCACATATTTTAATCTGTTGTGTACCGCCGCCCTCAATCGTTGTGATATTAGGGCAGAGTGCGTTTTCATCATACACCGTATTCGATTGATGCTTTCCTGTGCCACTATCCATAAATCCTAACTGCTTTGTTTCAAGAATTTTCGGTTGCAATCCACCGCCTCCGCAAGTATTCATTGCTGGAGCCACCCCCCCTACGTCATAAACACGATTAGCACTCTCAAAAGTATGGTCTATCGTGTTATCCATTTGTCCTATTACCTTTACGTCTGCCATAATTACTCCTAAATCGTGGTTTTCAGCCTTTACACATCTGGAGATACCCCCCCTATAATGCCGCGCTGAAAACGATCTGAAACTTGTGTATATACACTGCCTATCACTTCCATTCAATTACTCCATTCGTTCCGTAATTATTCAATCCTTTATAGTCTCTTGACATAATTGTTGCGGAAACATCAATTACGGATGCCGCCGGCTCTATGTCTTTATCTACCATTCCTTTTAACAACAAGGTTTCCGTCTGGCCGCAAGTTTGATATTCCTGCGTCGTATCTTGCTTTGATACAGTTTGCAACCTCTCTTTGCTGTGGGTTATAGATTGTTCCGTCAATACAAGTCTGTCTGTCTGTCTGTCTGTCTGTCTGTCTGTCTGTCTGTCTGTCTGTCTGTCAAGATTGTGTTGTGGCAATGTGCCATTGTCAATAAGCTGTTTTATCAATTTTTCAGCCTTTTCATTATTGATGTAATACTTCTCATCAACATTATCTTCAAGGTAGTCTTTTAATTTCTTTTCAAGAGGTATAGCGGTTGGGAAATTATATGAATAATTCCCTAAGAATGAAAACATAAAACATCTGTTTCTATTCTGTGCTACCCCATAATTCTTAGCGTTTAAGTCCTGCCAATAATTCGTGTAACCTAAACTTTCGAGAAACTCTAACCACTTTTTGAAATCATCAATGTTTTTATTGCCGTGTACTTGCGGAACGTTTTCCATAAATAATATCTGTGGAAGTTCTCCGTGATTATCTCTAATCTCCGTTAATATCCTCTCAACTTCCCATAATAAACCGGACCTTGTTCCGCTGCCTTTAGACATTCCGGCTTGTTTCCCGGCAACCGATAAATCGGTACAAGGAAATGAGTAAGTAAGTAAGTAAGTAAAGGCTACCGTGTCTTTAATTCCTAAGTCAACTGCGTGAACTTTAGTTATATCCATCGTAGGAAAGTTTGTACCATGTACTGCGTTGTAGCTTGCAATAGCATACTTATCAAACTCAACAACTCTGTAATGTTCAAATTTTGCACCTATTCTTTTTAATGCCATTGCCTGACTACCGTAGCCGGCAAATAACTCTATCAATCGGATAGGCTTTGTTATACTAATCGGTTCTCTTGTGAAATCAAATATTGACATCTGATCACCGCAAGAGTAATTTTCAAAACTCATTAAATCTACCAAAAGGAAACCTCGGTTTTATGTGCGCACAACCTATTCCTTTCTTTGATTTTTAGTTATCTTTTCTTCTTTTAAAACTCTCGCAAGGGACTTCGAGCAAGCAACCACACTTCTCGTATTCCGTTGCTCCCCAATATGTCTTGTATCTGTAAGAGTTTTCACATTTGAAGCAAAAATCCTTTCCATTATTCATCTTGCAACTTGTCTTTTTATCTTCTAGTTTTTTTCCCGAGACTCTCATTTATTCTTTTAAGTTCCTCGACCTTTTTCTGTAATTCTTTAAAATCTTCAATGAGTTTATTGTATTTCTTTTTACTTAAAATCTTCATTCTTTGCCCTGCTCTTTCTTACAACAATCTCGTAATCGGTATCGGGAACTTCGACAATAAGTTCCTTGCCCTGTTCTGCGTGTTCATAGTACGATACAAGCCACCCGAAAACGGCGCGTAAGGCATCACTTGTGACATCTTCCTTGCCTATCAGTGTATTTGGCTTTCCTCTGCCTGATTTACCGCAATAAATGCGGTTTGTCAGCGGCGATAATGCAACCTTAAACATACTTATTCCTCGCTTTCTTCTTTGATGTTCTGTAAAAAATCGTCAAAAGCTTTCTGAACTTCTCTAAGCTTTTTCTCGTTTCTCTTTCTCTGCACGCTACCGGCAATTGCCGATATTGTAGATATGCAAATTATTGTTCCGCAAATTATCGCGGTTATAACAACTGCTGTATTCATTCTGATACACCTCCTTTCAATAAATCCATAAACTTCTCATACTGTCTCTGCGACACTTTGTTATTAGCCTTATCCTCTCTAATTTCGATTTTAAGGTGTTTTTCTGCGATAGAGGATAATTCCCTTGCAAGGTTCTTTTTGCCCTGCTCTAAACCATCACGATAGCCCCTGGAAGCCTTAAATTCGTTTATCTTCTCTTTGCCCTCTCCCTGCCCTCCGGCGGTCTTGTTGTAACGGCACTGATAACCTTTTTGCGTGTACTTCAAAATCCAATACTGCTCCTTTTCATCAAGCAAGTCTGCCGGATAATGGAGAAAGTTCACTTTCCAACCATAAGGGTTATCATCACTGTAAAAACCGCGTTTCTTAATCGAGAGGTCTATATGCTGATACCCAACAAGATGTCCGCACATTCTCTGCATAATGTGAAGTGCCTGCCCGATATAAAAATACCGGATGCCGTTTTCATCGGTTCGCGTTAAGAAGTAAATACCGCTGCCGTCATCAAGTTCGGGATTGACTTTCTTAAGGCGTTCACGATTTTTGGCTTCAATCGCTTTGGCTTTCGCTATGTTCTGATAATTCAATGTTTCCACCTGCCTTTACTATCTTAATTGCGTCCACAAGTCCAACAACCGGAACAGTTCCAAGCTGTTCTGCCTCATCGGCGTCGCTATATGCTTCCAACTGCTCTACAACCGTATCTACGTCATATGCTGTCTGTATAAATGGTAATGCTTCGTGCCACTTACCGTCATTGCCTGCAACTAACAAAAATTTGTCAAAGCCTATAACACATCTATGTTCGCGGATGAATTTTTCGAGGTCTTCCACATTAATCAATCTCTTCATTCTTCACACCCCTTTTCTTCCAACGCATTGTATAAGCGCAAGTATGTTTCAAAATCATTCGGGTTCATCGTATCGGAAATGAAATCCAAAAAATCCTTATTCCGCAAGCATTCTTCCACCGTGCCAATCTTACGGTACTGCTGCACCTCTTCAAGTGCTTGTATTGAAATACTAAGTGATTCTGAAAAAATTGAGCATTCTGGATGATGCACTATTTCTGTTTCTAAGATTGTTTTAGCTTCATTCTCTGCCATCGTTACTCCTTTCCAATCTGTCGCAACAGTCTTGACATACCTTAGCTATTTTCATGGCTTCAATATGGGTAAAGGCGCAACTTTTCGCAAGCGCCGTTACCACCTCAATAATTTGCCTTGCTTCAACCGTACCTATGTTGTCGTCCAGATTAGCTTCACTTTCTGTCATATTGTCCCTCGCTTTCTAATAATTCCGGATTGTCAAAAATGTTGCCTAGAACTTCAAAATGTTCTATATCTTTTGAATAACCAATCATCTCAATAATAGATGATGCACATATGCTTCCATCAGACTTTGTAATTTCTACAGACCAACCGCCATCTTCATACTGAATACGCCCAGTATATGCTTCAGAATTAGCATAGGCATCATAATCTGTATAGAATGGTTTGTGAATAATGTCATTTTCCCAAATCAATTTTCCATTCTTGTCCTTAAGTCCGGTGCATTGGCAGATTGTAGATGGGTCTATTTCGTGCCACCCGGCTGTCTCTCCGTTAGAATAAAACGACGTGGCAGGTTCAAATATTAGATGAATTTCTTTGTCATACATATCTAAACCTTTTACATAATATCCTTGCACCCATTCTCCGTTGTCTTTACTCTTAGCTTTATACAAATATCTATCTTCCATATTCGCTCCTATTCTGCTTCTGATTGAAGCCATTCTTTCCAACATTTAGAACATTCTGTTTTTTCATAGCAGCAATCACACGGAACATTCGTATACTGTGAGGAAATACCATCTTCTCCGACAATATCTAAAAATTCTGCTAACTCTTCATTCGACATATTTCTTATTCTGTCAGCGTTGGTGCAGTTGCAAGTGTGAACATCATCAATACCACTTCTTAATTCAGCTAACTTGTTGTAAAAATGTCTAACATATTCATCTGCACAATCGCCATATATCTTTTTGAATTTATTAAATTCATATATGGCATTATATTCTGCCAATTCTTTTATCTGCTCTGTACTCATTTTCTTTACCTCTCAATTTTTTTAAACATTTCTTGCGCTCCTGTCTAAACTTCTTGGAATACTTAGTTAGAATTTCGTTGATAGCTATTTCATTGATTTGTGACTGCCCTATTGGGTCAATAACATACCAATTTTCTGGTAACAAGTATTGAATAATAAAATGGCGAAACTCTGTATCACTCATTCCAACACCATAGATATTTTCTTTATCTTCTCTTGCTGAATATTTCTCTTTGAAAAACTCACTAATTGTCATTTCGCGCCTCTCAATTCTTTCAGTTTTGCTTCGGCTTCGGATTTTGTGAGAAATACATTCTTTCCAAACTCCTTATCATAAAAACCTATATCTGCTTTTGGGTTGCTTGTAGAAAATGCCACTATGTAAAATTCGCTTCTATCAGTTGCAAGATTACTATGATAATCCACTTTTATAACTTTGTATTGCTCTACTGTTTCACAGCCAAGAACACCAACAGCGTATATTGTATCCCCCACCTTACAAGGCAACTTGATAAGTCTGCCCTGCTCCTCTAAGTCCTCATATTTGCCTAATTTTTCTATCAGCAAATTCTTATAATCGTAACTGTTTTCTCCACAAGGTAAGCTATCAGAAGCTCCATGTGTTCCGTCTGAATATGTCTTTGTTAATCTCTCCATTGCTGCTCCTTTCTATCTTTAGTTACTTCATCGATGAATTCCTGACAAGCATTTACACATTCTTCCTGTGTTTTAAATTTTATGCCATTCCACAAGCTGTTGTACCTTATATCTCTTTCATCATTAGACGATATGCAATAATACCAAATATCATCATTAGAAGAATAGTTTATGCGACAGTCAAACTTTTTGTACTTGCCTTTATAGAATTTGCTACTATCAAATCTTCCTGTAACATCTTTAAGTCTCATATGCTCATCTCCCTCTTAATTATCTTCTTTCTCTTTTTCCTTGGCTTCTGCAATGCAATCGGCAATAGCTTCTTTAATAATCAAAGTATTGTATCTTTCAAGGCTGATTGTTATTGTTTTATCCTCACACTCTCTTATATTTCCTAAAATATCTTTGTATTTAGCCATATAATCTCCTTTCCTGCGCGCCATTGCTGACGCGCGTTAAATCAATTAATGTTTAAGTAACACATAACGCCACATTCAGGCATTATCTCCGTGTTCATATTCCCACGGTTCGGATCTAATTCATCTAAGAATATCGGGCCGGTGTTATCCTTAAGAATGGAATGGCTAACTTCTCTTTCAAGTCTTGCCCTGCTTTCAAAGACTTCCGGAAAATCTTTCCTTATTTTGTTCCAATATCCCATACCACCACGAATGCAACCGATACAGTTATTGTTTGAATACCCCATTTCGTACATTTTGGGTCTTGGGAAATCAAATATCCGGGTAAATAAACCGTGAACCTCTTCTTTGGAAAGTCCTTTGTCAATAAGTGGAAATTCGTGTAATGCTTGTGGGTTAGCTACAATCGTTTTATCCGCCCTTGCCCTCTCGTTTACATCAAATCCCCAAACATAAGTGATTTCGTAGTCCTTGTGTCGGTCTTCCCATTCTTTTCTCACACGTTTTTTGAGCCAATTTGTGCAAGGTGTAAAGCCTTTTATATGTTTAAAACCGCCAAACACCTTGACACATTCCTCAACATTCCTATATTCACTTGATTTTAAAATTTGTATCTTCTTCCCGATTGCTTTCTCACAATCTCTGATAAATCTGATACTGTCCGGGTGTTGGTCAGCAATGTCAATGTAAATCCATTCATCAACATTTCCGGCTAAATATCCTGCCATAAAGCTTGATATGCCGGCGGACACCCAACATACTTTTAACTTTTTCATAACACCACGTTACAAATCGCTTTGTAATCGTGGATAAATTGACAATCAGCTTGGATGCATTATTAAGTGCTTATTTAGGCACAGCCATTCCGTCAATCTTTATGTGGCAATTCACCATACTAATCTCGCCACAACCTCGGTTTACCGAGGACTTGTTACTCCTTTTCGCTAATAATTTTCACTGCTTCTTCAAAAACCTGCTTGTCGAACTGATAATGCTGTCTGTCAGCTTTTTCCTCGTCGCTTTTACAGTCGCAAGCCATTACATTAAGTGCCTTGGCATACCTTGACAGCACCTTGATAATTGTTTCATTCTTCATAGGCTCTCCTTAAAACGGTAAACCCTCATCATCTACGTTATCCGGAATTGTCATAAAGCCGTCTGCGTCAACATTACTCGGCTTTGGTCGTGCCGGTGCCGTGTTCACTCCGTTCTGTTCTGACGTAGCCTTACTTTCGGCAAACTCACAACTCTCAACATAGATGTCAGTCGTGTAAACCTTGTTGCCGTCCTTGTTGGTGTAACTTCCGGTCTGTATTCTGCCCTCAACGACAATCTTTGTTCCCTGGTGCAAATACTTCTCGGCAAACTCGCCAACCTTACCAAACGCCACACACGATATGAAGTCTGCGTTTGCTTCTCCGTCTTTCTTAAATCTGCGGTCAACCGCAAGTGTGTATCTTGCAACCGCCATACTTCCATTCGCCGTCTGCGAATACCTTACGTCCGGGTCGCGTGTTAAACGACCCATTAAAATAACTTTATTCATCAGCTTTCTCTCCTTTGAGTATTTTCTTGACTATCTCGTCAGCCATTTCCATTATCGAGGGTTCTTTCTCACTCAATGTCTCCTTAATCTCCTTAGAGTGAATTCCGACAGTAACCACACCATGAATTACTTTTTCTGCTTTGCCTTTCGATATTCCTTTCTCGCACATCAATTCATACAAAGTTGCCGCAATGGTACCAAACTCCGCAAGCATTTCAATTCCTTTGCCGGAAATACGCACATGTCCTTTATCCGCGCTAATCATAATTAAATCTCCTTTTCTTCAAAATCTTCGCAACTGTCATCATACATAGTCGGTAATCCATAACAATCACTGTCTTCATTACCACAACAAAACTCTGCATAACCGCTATTCTGTGGCTTTGAAAAATCTCTTTTGTTGTGCTTACATTCTCCACAAATTTCTCTTGGCATATAATCTCCTTTCTAAAACAGACATTCTTTTTCCTTATGTTTAGCAAATAATCTTTTTATCCACTTAGGTAACATACATTTCCATGCTGCGACATTAAAACCTCCATTTTTATCAAACAAGCACCCACAGTCCCCACATTCTCCCTCATAGCTTCTGATTTCCCAACCACAAGGGCAATTCTCACAATCATTGTCATACCAACAGCTAACTTCTGTGTAATGTTCCCACTTATCGGAATTTTCAATAGGCCTTGAATATTTGAATGTTTTAATTCTTACGTTCCCAAATCGTTTGTCTATTTCAATGTCTTTATGTACTTTGAATAACTTCATTTTTACCTCCTAAAAAGGACATTCGTTAGGATTGATAAGTGTCCATTCTTTGCCCGGCTCTGCCACGCCCACATTTGCCTTGTAAGCGACTTTTTTCATCTTCTCGATAAATAAGTCCTTGTCGGCATTTTCGCTCGATAAATGGCACATTATGACGTTCTGCAAGCCGTCTGAATAGTTAGACTTAACAAAATCGCAAGCCGTGTCAATGCTCATATGTCCTTGGAAAACGTGTCTTGTCTTTGGATTGTCGGCGTCGACCATATCCTTGTCGTAATTCACAGCTAAGAGAATATGGTTTACGTCCTTGAACCGCCATTTAATCAACTCCGTATCGGTTATGTAAAGCATTTTCCCCATTTCCGGATGGGTTATCATAAACCCATAACAAGGACATTCAGTGCTGTCTGCGTTTGTGTGTGTCCACCGACCGTCTATCGTTGTTAAGTCAAAAGCAGCTATTTTAAATTGACCGCTGCCGAGTGCCATAGGATTAAGACTTATGTACGGTGCAAACACCGGTATTCGCATATCCTTAAGGTCGTTTAATGCTCTTGAATGGTCGTTGTGGGCGTGCGTTACCACACACCCTGTAACATCTTTAATATCCCAATTCAATCCCTCTTTAATCTTCATAAGAGGTATTCCGCAATCAAGGATAAGTGTTTCGCCGTCATTAGCGGTTAAGGTATAACAGTTACCGGAAGAACCGCTTGCGATACATTTAAGCTTCATATTTACACCTCGATTTCGTTATCCTGCGGAAACTGAAAATACTCTCTTGTAGCTTTCTGAAATTGTTCATCACTCAAAACACTTCGTACCTCTTCAAACCACTTTGAACCGGCTGTACAATGATAAAGCACATTGTTTTCATACACTTTTCTTAGCCTTTCCATAGCCTTAACTGCCTTTTCTTCGGTGGAATATTCGGCAAGTCTTAACGAAGCATCACAGCAAGTACTGTAGGAATAGATTGCTGTACGCTTAGGCTCTATACATACTATGTTTAAGCAACTGTTTTCATACGGTATATCTATCTGTCCGTCCTGCGAAACTATTCTCATATTAATTCTCCTTTTCTTCCGCAAACGGTGCTACGTTGCTCTGTTCTTCGGTTACTTCTGTTGCCGTACTTTCGATGAAATCAACAGAATTGGCATTTTCCGCAATTTCACTCTGCGCAACCTGATATACTTCGTCCATTTCCATTTGTGCCTGCCTTGCCATCGGGTCATAATTTTTCGGGTATTTTTTTATTGCGTTATTGCACATCTTACGGATAATCATACTTTCCGGGGTATCAAGCCATGCACCGCTGATAAACGGTCTTGCAATCTCGCATTTGAGCATTTCATCAACATTCTTGCAAGTTCTTAAAGCTTCCAGAACTTCCTCTTTCTTTTCCTTTATTTTGGCTTTCTCTTCCGGTGTTGCATCGTAACGTGTTCTTGCGACTTCCTTGTTATACTGTTTTTTAGTTCCGGTAATTACTCCGAATGTTTCATTCAGCATATTCTGCTGAACATGTTTAAGAAGATTAATCTTAACACTGTCCCTATCCGCGGAAAGATATGTAATCATTCCGTCTTTGAGTTTGACCGGATAAACAACTCTGACCGCTTTATCTGATAAACCTTTTTCCTCCCATTCCGGCGGTGTAACTTCAAGGCCTTTGTACTTCGGTGCTACATAATAATCGCCGTCCTTTATTACCCAATACGGATATACCTGCTTAACATCTTTACCGTAATTCACAAGGAGAGAATCATATCCGGCACCCTCTATTCCCATTTCTACCTGCTGCTGCCATATGTCTTTACCGTCTGCGTCTTTGCCGACATTGACATTACGCAACTGAAAATAACATTCTCTTGGATACGCGCTCGCGTTCAGCTTAAGGCTTGCGCATCGCTTAACAATGCCCCTTAAATTGCTTGTATCAAGATTGGCCATATTGACCTTTGGGTTTGTCTTTACAAGGTTGTAAATGCTTGTCATAGCTTCCATTGCGCACTCTTTAGCGTAATCATCCATATCCATTCCACAAGCCTTGTAATCAGCCATAATTAAGCCTGTAATAGCATTACTCCATTCGCTTAATGATGTAGTAAATGCTTTCTTTTCTGCTACTGCTGTGTTCTCTGCCATAATTATTCCTCGCTTTCTTCAAACTCTTTCAACTGTTCCGCTAACTTCTTGCACTCTTCTGCTACATATTCCTCTGTACGGATTATCAACCCATCAATGTGAAATTTATTTTCAATCTCCATTTGTATAAAAAGACTTTTTCTATAATTAGGAAATCTCTCATAAGCGAGTCCAAGTTCTCTTGCATCGTTACAATGTGCACAGTCAAAACCAAACCACCATAAATCACTTTCAATCGGATAACTTGATTTTTTACCGCCATCTGCAAAGGTAATACCGCCGTGGCATGAAAAATATGCTTCAATTCGTATTCTTTCGTCTTTATCAAGGCAAGCTCCAAGCAAAGGAAAAATACCGCTTATTTTTCGGTCTCCGACATCTGCTTTCTTAATTTCAAGATAGTTTGAATACCCTTTACCATATAAAGGGTGGTTTTTAGGAATGCCTACATATCCGCACCTATGCCCCATCACATTGAATGTAACGACACATTTATATCCTGCGTGTTCAAACTCTTGTTCTACAATATATCTATCATTCACAGTGTTTATCCCTCCGCAATTTCTAATTTCTCGCTACCGTTTACAATCAGTAATATAAGCTGTCTGCCTACTGTTTCAGCCAATTTACGGCGGTTGCCTACATCAAGGCTCTCTGCATCATCAAGCCATATCGGGCACATAAAACCGTTGATGCTCTGTAGTGAACGGCATATATCAATTCTGCCAAGAATACGATTGCCCTTGTTACTCATAGTCGATAATATTGACTTGCCGTCTACCATAGGCACGCACACATTCTTGTACTCTCCGCCCTTGCTAAGTTCCCAAAGTTTCCACTTAACAATGCCAAAATGACTGTTGATTTCATCCGAAAGTTCTTCGTTCTTGCACTTGTCGAGTTCCTTAATAAGCTTAAGTATCTTCTCGGCGTCAGTCTGCATCTGGTCTTTGGCCTTGTACTGTCTTTCAAGTTCCGCAAGTCTTTCAGTATCGGCAGCCGTATCGAGCTTTGCTATTTCGCTCTTAATGTCTATCAACTGACTGTTAAGTGTGATTTCTTCTGCCTTAAGGTTTGCCCTAACATCAGACATTGAACTTGATGCCTTAAGAAGTGTTTCTTTCTTCTCAATATCCGCCTGCAATGCTTTGTATGTGTCATTATCACTGACATCTGCCTTGTCTGGTATCGCATTAAGGCTTTCCGTAAGACTTGCGATTTCATCCCTAAGGTTGTTGGCGGTTATTGACTTCTCTTCAATCTTGCCCTCGTATTCTGCAATTTCAGCGGTTGTGCTTTCGATGTCGGCTTTGATTGCCATTCCGGCATCCGTTATTCTCTTTAACTCTTCTGCCTTGTGCGCGTTGAAATCGGCTCGCATTTCCTCTTTTTTGCTCTCGTCATACTCACGTTTGCAATAAGGACAAACAAGGCTGTTTTCGTCAAATTTACGGTCATTCGCCTGCTGCCATTCTTCCGCTTTCATATTGCGGATGCGCTTCTTGCGCTCAATGTCTTCCGTAAGGTTTTCAATTTTCCTCTGCATCGCGATACATTCATTCTGAATGTCAGACAATTCCGCCTTCACATCACTGATTGCCTGCTTTAATGTGTCGCGTTTTCCGACAAGTTCATCATTAGCGGTTCTCTCTATCTCATTCTGCTTGAATTTCAGTTCGAGAATACCGTCTGATAAGGCCTGGTATTCAGATGACAGCTTGTCATTTTCGGCTTTTGCGTCTGCGACAGTCTTTAATCTGTCCTCAATTTCTTTCTGTTTTGTCAACAGTTCGCCTTTATCCGTGGCGTTTTTAGTCTGAATATCGCGCTCTTTCTCCGAAATCTGTCCTTTAAGGACCGGAAGTTCCGCTTTGATGTCAGATACAGCTTTCTTATTCAAGGCAATCACTTCATCGCGTGTGTACTTGCCGAGTAACGGAAGTAACTCTGCTAACTCTTCGTGTGCCGATGCAATGTCGTAATCTGTCTTACTTTCGGCAAGTGTAAAGAGGTATTCCCTCATTTCTGCCGGCTTTTTCGATAAAAAGGCGTTGACGTTACTGCACATCTTGAATACAGCCATATCAATGTCAAAGTATTCGTTGTACGCGGTAAGTGTTTTGGCAACCTCATTTATATAGTAGACATTATCATCTTTATAAGATGTACCGTCCTTGCTGTATTTTCTCTTCTGAACCTTGCGTACAACTACTTCCTTGCCGTCAATCTCGATTACGGCGGATACGGAAGTGTCAATGTCATCAATGCTCACTCCGTCAACCTCACGTCTTATCGGTGGATTGTCTTTCAGTTCGTAATCACAATTAAAGAACAACCAATTATATGCAGTTACGACTGTTGACTTGCCGACACCGTTCATTCCGGACAGTGATGTTAATTTGCCGAATGTAAATGTCCTTTCCGCATAAGCCATAAAGTTCACAACCGTAAGGCTTTTTATAATCATATCTCGCATTCTTCTACATCTCCTTTCTCTGTCACTGCTTTCTGATCCATTTCGCGCAAAAGGCGGTTTCCTTTCGCGTTGTCAAGAATTGCTAATAACTCCGGTATGGTTATGTACTTATCCCTGCTGATAAGGGTTATAAGTACGTCAACCCTTGTCGCCGTGTTTATAAGTTCCTCATAATACCATTTGTCGAGGATAACGTGTCTTTCGTCCGATACAAGGACAACTTTTTCTGATTTTGCCATATGTGTCTCCTTTCATAACATATATATTCCCGATACCGATATTTCATATACGGTATGTTCGGTTCCGTCTTTTTCGTATACTCGGCTCTGGAATCTGCCGGTTATTCTTATCTTCTGCTCCGTTTCGCAATTCGCTACGCGGTATGCGTTTCGCCCCCAGGCAATCGCCGGAATGTAATTCACGGCACCGTTACCGTCACGGTTCACAATCGTAAAATCAATAACCGTTCTGTTCGTCAGCGGTGTACGTCTCGGCTCTTGTGGGTACTTAATCAATCCGTCAAATTCAACGTGGTTGTAATCGCCCATATCAGGCTCTTCATAGACCTTTTGAGCAAATATATAAACTTCAAGGTGTCTGTCCTTGCTGTAGTATGTTCTGACTTCTCCGTCAAAATGCACTCTCTGACCTTTGCGTATCTTCTGCGCGAATATCTCCGGAACAATGCAAGGTACTTCATCATATGCCCCGCTCATTCGAGCAACCTCGATAAGCACCTTATAGAATTTTTCTCCGACCGTAGTATGTGAGTATTCCGGCTCGGAAATCGTAAACCCACTTATCTTTGCTACATTTCCCATTCTTTCTCCTCCTTAAGTATGCTGATTGCCACATTCTGTACGAATGTCACATTTGTAATAGGATGAAATCCTACATACCGTCTGAATGCTGCGCCCTCATCATCAACACACTTAAGTGCGTCTCTGACACGTCTAGCAAAGACATCCGTCTTTATCTCCAATATGCCTGCTACCCTTTGAGCAACCTCGTTTATTCCTATTGCTCCTTTGTAGCACACGACTTCTTCTATCTCGCTTGCCAATATGCTAAATCCGGACATTTCCTCCGGTATTCCCATTTTCTTGAGTATGTTCTCTATTCGGCTTCTCATTTTGACTTGCAATTCTCCTTTCTGTGTGATAGCATAAGAAATGGGTTTTACCGACCCTTTCTTATTTGATTTGATAAGGCTTGTGACTTAATCGTTGCAAGCCTTATCGTTTACTACTTTGGTAATCTTTCCATCTTCAATCACGAAACTTAACCCGATTACATTGTGAATAACGGGCAAGTCGCTTACTACTGACATCTGATTAAAATCTGTAATAATCATTGTTCTATCTCCTTTCTATTCTTCATCCCATTCCACGATTTCGCCATTCTTCATTGTGTACCATGTATCAGGCTTGATGTTGTTACCGTCAACCTGCACCATTTTCGCGCCTTTGAGTTCCCAATATTCCGGTTTCCAATACCACCTGTCATTACCTTCCCAATCCGCCAATACAAGGTGAGAACCTAAAACGCCTTTGGCTCTACCGTGATAACCCCATGCGACAGCCACGGCATCTTTGTGATCAGCTGACGATGCTCCTTTATATCCGGTGGCTGACGATGCTCCGCAAGAACCGGTGGCTGACGATGCTCCGCAAGAACCGGTGGCTGACGATGCTCCGTAATTTCCGGTGGCTGACGATGCTCC
>ERZ1026846.742-NODE-742-length-23799-cov-32.540558_pt1 | contig 23799 bp, 16 predicted proteins | sample MGYA00380153_ERZ1026846 | MGnify/ENA primary metagenome ERZ1026846 (study PRJEB33269, sample SAMEA4719789) | human gut metagenome | biome: human-associated habitat; feature: organic feature; material: feces | place: Cameroon | collected 2013-10 ...
TTATGTGGCTGACATTGCCCTGCGCAATGCCGTATTATTGCCTGAGAGCGAAGATGCAAGCAAGGCTTTGGAGAATATCGTTTATCTCAACTTGGAGAGAACGCTTGGAGAAGAGGACAGGGTATTCTACTTCTATGAATCGAAGGAATGCGACTTCGTTGTGAAAAAGGGCGAGCATGTAGCTGAGCTGATACAAGTCTGCTGGACATTGAATGATGATAACGTAGAACGAGAGATAGGAGGCTTGATAGCTGCCTCCTCGGTTACAGGTTGCAAACAGGGAAAAATCATCACTTTCTCCCAACGAGAGACCTTCGAACGAGACGGAATAAGGATTGAGGTTATGCCGATATGGGAGATGGAATAGGAAAAGGGGCTTTTCTGGGACAGCTGCCAAGTACCGAGCAGCAACACACCCTGCCTGAAGGGCAGAAGCTCTTAGCCCTGGGCGTTTCGAGACCGACACACCGCACGAGCTGGCAGCCCGAGGCTCGCTCTCACTGTTCATCGAGTATAACGGCATATATAGATACTTTTTTATTTTTTAATGCTATTTTTAGATAAATATTTATAAAATCGGTGTAAATTATACTAAATAAATCGGTTTTAAAAGGTTTAAATAGTAATTTCTTATTAATAATTCTTATTTTTGAAGCATGTACCGAAAAAGTTTCGATACTTTTTAATAACCTAAAACTTAAGATAATGAATCTAAAGTTTTCAATTAACAGCCTATTCATGGCTATTGCACTATTAGTTAGTGCCGGTTGTACAACCGAAAACGGTGATGGTAATGAATCATCCCATGTAGCGAACCAGCAAGTTAGCTTGTCGTTTTACCAAGTGACCATGCAGTCATTGGAGAATTCTCAGGCAAAGACTCGAGCAGACGAAAGCAGTACGAGTACTGCTTTGAAGAACAGCCCGTTTACTTACTTGGATATTTCTCTGATCCCTACCAATGGCACGGGCAAAACTATCGTCTTCAGACAGGTGAAGGCTGAAATGGCAGACAACTTCGGTCATGTCAGTATGCAGGTTCCTATGGGTGAATATGATATGGTAGCTGTAGCCAGCAAGAATGCCGATGTGAAGATTAATTCTGTGACGGAGGTTGTCTTCCCCAACAAGGTGACAGACATGGCGGCTGTTTGCCAGAAGATAATGGTAAAGGATGGAAACAATGCTTTTAATTGCAATATGAAGCGTTCTGTGGCTAAGTTTACCATTGAAAATAAAGGTGCCACGACGGACGTGGTGAAGAATATGAAGTTCCGCATTTCGGGTAACTGCAGCAACAAATGGAATCCTACGACAGGTCTGGCGGCTGACGTGAGCGTGGTGACTCCGACAATCGAGATGAGCAATACTTATTTCCGGTTTAACGCTTATGTCTTCCTGAGCTCGGCGGAGGAGGAGAATATCAAGGTGGATGTGGAGATGCTGGACTCGGAGGGCTCGCTGCTGAAGAGTCTGTCCTTTGAGAACGTTCATCTGAAAACCAACTATGTGACGAAATACACCACCGGCGATCTCTTCGGTGTGACGAGCTCGGCTGACTTCACTTTCTCTGATGCTGAGTTTATGGACTCTGGCACTGGTAAGAACTTTTAGAATGGCGGTGGCTTCCCTATAAGATAAAAGGCTGGCTTCGAAATGAAGTCAGCCTTTTTATGAATATGTTGTGTTCTTATTCTTAATACATTACCGGATGAAGAGCAGCTCGCGATACTTTGGCAGTGTCCAGAGTTCATCGGCTACGAGAAGCTCGAGTTTGTCGATCTGATAACGGATTTCCTCCATCTTAGGCGCCACGGTGTCGTGATAAGCTACTGCCTTCTCGCGCTCGCTCTCTATTCTGTTGGCCACTTTACGGGCATTCACCAGAGCCTCTACTCCAGTCTCTATGGTCTGCGTGCGCTCGGCTATCTCGCGGATAATCTTCACATTGCGAGCGGTGAGTTTCTTGCCTTCCTCTCCGCCGAAGATATTGATCATGCCCTCTACATTCTTTGCCAGACGGCTCTGGTAGTGGGTTGCCACAGGAATGATGTGGTTCATCGAGAGGTCGCCCATCACACGGGCCTCTATCTGAATCTTCTTGGTGTAGATTTCCCATTTCACCTCGTTGCGCGCCTTCAGCTCACTCTCGCTCATCACATTGGTCTTGGCGAACATGTCGATGCTTTCCTTGTCGAGATAACGGTCGAAGACGACGGGGCAGGACGCCTCGCAGTCGAGTCCGCGCTTCTGAGCTTCTTCCTTCCACTCGTCGCTGTAGCCATTGCCGTCGAAGCGGATGGGCTTGCAGGTCTTGATATCCTCGCGCACTACGTCGATGATGGCGGAAGTCTTGTCCTCGCCTGCCTCGATGAGTGCATCAACTCTTGTCTTGAAATTCTGCAGCGCCTCGGCTACAGCTGCATTCAGCACGATGAGCGACGATGCACAGTTGGCCTCGCTGCCTACGGCACGGAACTCGAATCGGTTGCCGGTGAAGGCGAATGGGGAGGTGCGGTTGCGGTCGGTATTGTCGATCATCAACTCAGGAATCTCCGGAATGTCGAGCTCCACACCCTTCTTGCCTGCCAGGGCAAAGAGTTCTTCCTTGTCGGCTTTCTCGATATGATCGAGCAGGTCGGTGAGCTGCTTGCCTAAGAAAGATGAGATGATGGCTGGAGGAGCCTCGTTGGCACCCAGTCGGTGCGCATTGGTGGCACTCATGATGGAGGCCTTGAGCAGACCGTTGTGCTTGTACACGCCCATTAGGGTTTCCACGATGAAGACGACAAAGCGCAGATTGTCCTCGGGAGTCTTGCCTGCAGCATGGAGCAGCACACCTGTATCGGTACAGAGACTCCAGTTGTTGTGCTTGCCCGAGCCGTTGACACCGGCAAATGGCTTTTCATGCAACAGTACTCGGAAGCTGTGCTTGTGAGCCACACGCTTCATCAAGCTCATCAACAGCATGTTGTGGTCGACAGCGAGGTTGCACTCCTCGTAGATAGGAGCCAGCTCAAACTGGTTTGGCGCCACTTCGTTATGGCGTGTCTTGCAGGGAATACCCAGTTCGAGAGCCTGGATTTCAAGGTCTTTCATGAACGCCTGCACACGCTCTGGAATGGTGCCGAAGTAATGGTCGTCCATCTGCTGGTTTTTGGCTGAGTCGTGCCCCATAAGGGTTCGCCCAGTAAGCATCAGGTCGGGGCGTGCCGAGTAGAGACTCTCGTCCACAAGGAAATATTCCTGTTCCCATCCCAGGTTGGTCTGCACCTTCTTGACCTGTGGATAGAAGTAATGGCACACGTCGGTAGCCGCCTCACTCAGTGTGTGGAGCGAACGCAGCAACGGAGCCTTGTAGTCGAGAGCCTCGCCAGTGTAAGAGATAAAGATGGTAGGAATGCACAGTGTGTCGTCGATGATGAAGACCGGCGATGTAGGATCCCATGCCGAATAGCCACGCGCCTCGAAGGTGTTGCGAATACCTCCGTTGGGGAATGAACTGGCGTCAGGTTCCTGCTGTACGAGCAGTTTTCCGGAGAACTCTTCTATCATGCCGCCCTTTCCGTCGTGCTCTACGAAGGCGTCATGCTTTTCAGCTGTTCCCTCCGTGAGGGGCTGAAACCAGTGCGTATAGTGTGTTACCCCGTTTTCCTCTGCCCATAGCTTCATGCCGGCTGCCACAGAGTCGGCGATGGAACGATCCAGTCGGGTACCGTTGTCTATCACGTCGATGAGTTTCTCGTACACATCGGATGGAAGATACTTGTACATCTTCTGGCGGTTGAATACATACTTGGCGAAATACTCCGAAGGTCTTGTCTTGGGAGCATCCACCTCTACAGGTCTTTTTTTGAAGGCCTCGGCTACAACCTCAAATCTCAAATTAGCCATTCTTTTATTGTTTGTTTAAAGTTTGCGGTGCAAAATTACAAAATTCTTGGCAAATGGCTAACATATTGACGATTTTTTATAATAAAATCGCACAAAACTGCTCATAATAGTAGTTTTTGGCACAAAACAGCTCACGATAGTGATTTTTCACACAATGACGGGGGTTGTCTACAAACTACTGAACCTCTCTATGAGTTTGCGCCGATAGAACCGCCCCACCTTTACATGAGTGAGCGTTTCGAAGGGTGGATAGAAATGGCACACGTTGTCGACCACCTCGATGAGATAGTTCATATTGATGATGCATCGCTGGCTCACCTGCACAAACTGGCTGTCGAAATCGAGCAGTTCCTCGCTCTTCAGTGTGCGCTTCAGCCTCACCGGAGTCTTGCATCCTGCCACCACAGCCTCCCAGCACCGCACCTCATGGTTGTACTGAAAGAGGCACACGTCGCGCTTGTCCACGAGCCGAAAGTCTACGGTGTTGGTATAGAGCAGAAACTTGTCGTCGCTCTTCTTGCCGTCCTGCAATTCCTTCTTGCCGTCGCTTGCGGCTGTCACTTTCTGCAGTCTGCCCATTACCGTTGCCAGTTCTTTCCCGTCTATGGGCTTGAGCAGTACATCGAAGGCTTTTTTGCGGAAGGCAGGCAGCACAAACTCATCATAGGCGGTGTACATCACTACACGGCAACGTCCATGCGTGAAGATGTCGACACGGTCGAGGAAGTCGAGCCCCGAGATGTCGGGCAGCTGTACGTCGAGGAATATCAGGTCGGGCTGATGCTCGCTCACCATAGTGAGTCCGTCGAATCCGTTGTAGGCGATGCCTGCCAGGCTGACCTCGTCGTAATCTGCGAGATGCTCTGCCAGGCTTCGGGCTGCATCCTTGTTGTCGTCGATAATGATTGTTTTCATGAGCTGTATGTGATGTTGGTTTTTGTTTTCTTTTACTTTCGGGGTTTAGAAATCCAGTCGGAAGTCGTCTGGCACCATGATGACAGCCTCACATCCACAGGCGTTACCCGCCTCGTCTTTCCTGTTGGTCATGGCGAAGGACATCTTGCTTCTGTTGCGCTCATTCACGATGGCTACGGTCTGCGTGATGATGCTGAGCCCCGTGCGCTTGCTGCGTCCCACGCTTCGTATATCGAAACCGGGTCCGTTGTCGCATACGGCTATCCGTATCATCTTCTGCCTGCGCTCCACGCTGATGTCGAGTTGCTTGTGTCCTTCCCATCCTCTGAGTCCGTGCACAAAGGCATTCTCTACCAGTATCTGCACAAACATGGAAGGTATCTTCACCTTATTTATATATACATCGGGAGCGATATGAATATGAAAGTCGAAGTCATCGCTCAGCAACTGCTGTTCTACCTTCACATACTGGTTCACGAAGTCGAGTTCATCGCCCAGGGTTACAGCCAGCTGGCACGAGATGTCGAGGTTGGCTCTGATGAGTCGGGTAAGCTCCTGCAGTTCGTGTGCTTCCTGCTGTTCGGAGTGTACAATCTTATTGTTGAGCACATTGAACACAAAGTGGGGCGAGATGCGGTTGCGTGCGCTTCCCAGCCTCAGTTTCATGATGTTCATCTTCGTCTGCAGGTCGCGCTTTCGCGTACGCAATATCCACAGTGCGAATATCAGTGCCAGCACCAATGCAGCCGACACGACGGCAAAGGTTGTGGCATGCGCCTGCTGTATGTCGACATTCTTTCGTTCGAGTTCCAGGGAATGATGCAGCTTCAGTGTGTCCTGCGTGAATCGCTCCATGATTTCCGAGGCCCGCATATTGATGCGGTTGTGCTCCAAGGAGTCGTTCTTCCTCATGTCCTCTCTCAGGTTGTCGTAAGCCATGCGGTAGTTGCCCGTCGACTCATAGTAGCGCCGCAGGTAATTGTTGCGCACCTGTCTCATCGTAAAGGCGATGTTGGCTGTGTCAATTCCCTTCTCCGTGTCGAGGACCGACTTCACTTCTGCCATGTTGCCACGCTTCACCGCCAGGCCTATACGTATGGTGTTGCAGTAGTAGGTGATCAGCGCATCGTTGGTGCGGCTGGCAAAGGGCTCCACTTCGTCAAGATAATGAGCTGTGGAGTCGAGGCGATTGAGGTTCAGATACACATCCGCCAGGTTTACCTTGCAGATGAACATATCGAAATTGTCCTGCATGTGATGTTTCTCCAACAGGCTTTTCAGGGCGACAAACTTCCGGAGCGATGCCTCGTAGTCCTTGGCGTAATAATAGTAGTTGCCATAGTTGTTCAGGAAATAAGCCTGCATTCCCACCGACATGGATTTCATGCAAGCCTCCGTCTGCTGATAGTAGCGCAGCGATGTCTTCCAGTCGTTGAGTTGCTGATAGATGGTGGCAAGACCCATGTAGAGCGTCACGTTGTCTTGCTTGGGCAACTCGAGCGAATCCACCAGGAAGAGTGCTCTTCTGTACCATGCGGCAGCCTCTACGAGGCGGTTCTTGAAGAGATAGGCATCAGCCAGATTGGCACACACCAGTGGGCGCTGACTCTGCAGATTGCTCTCCCCCAACAGCGAGTCGGCACGATGATAGAGCCTGATCACCTCGTCGGGGTCTTTGTGGAAGTTGTGCAGGTTGACAGCCTGGCAATTATAAGCATAAGCCAACAAAGCGTTGCACCTCGACGATGAGGGCTGCCTCTTGGCAAAGTCGATTGTCGCCTTCAGATAAGGTGCCATGGAGTCGGGAGTGGCAGAAAGACAGTACATCTTGCCCATCCTGACATAGCATTCATAGTAAGCGATGCTGTCGGGCGCCTCAGCCATAGCCTTGAGAATCATCTGTCGGGCTTGCGGCGACTTGGCACCTATTGAGTCCTCCAACTGCTGCAACAGCTGCTGCTCGGCATCGGGCACAGCCTTTCCTTCCTGCCGACAACAAGCCGCCACAAACAGCAAGCACAGGCTCACTGCCGCCAAGATCATGTACTTCAGATATGTTTTCACTACTTTATTCCAAATAATCTGCTGCGAAATTAATCATTTTTTTTGAAACGACAAAGCCTTAACTACAAACTTTCTTTACCTTTTTCTTTTAACTTACGATTATTTTTTACCACACAGGCACGTTTTCCGACAACATAAGCACTCTCCGAGCCTATTCAGGCACAAAGTACGCTTTTATGGGTTGGCGCTTTCATAAGAAATGCTTAACTTTGCCGAACAAGATATTTTGCCCAATGACACGACGGTGTCATAACATCATCAGGAAAATTATGTCTGTTAAAACCCTTTTCTGACAAAGGTTGGCGCTCCTCTCGCATTCTTATGTCGAGGGAGCGTTTTTTTTGTATGTTTGACAGAAGTTCCCTCATTTGCGAAACTTCAATAAAAATAAACGAATTTATTTTGTATTGTCTTCGTTTTGGATAAAATCTTCACGCTCAAGAATGAAAAAACTTTTTTATTCTCTTCGCTTACTCAGATTTTTGCACTAACTTTTAATAAAGTAGGCTGCACTCAACAATAAAAATAAATGAATTTATTTTGTATTGTCTTCGTTTTGCACTACCTTTGCAAGCAAAAAGACAAGATATGGACAAACAGCAAAACAGAAATCAGGCACACTTGCCCTACCGCATCATCGCACTCGACTTAGACGGAACACTCACCAACCACGACAAGGTGATAACTCCCAAAACACGGGAGGTGCTGCTCAAGGCACAGGACGAAGGTGCCATCGTGGTACTGGCTTCGGGAAGACCGACCTACGGCATCGTGCCGCTTGCCAACGAGCTGAAGCTTGACGCTCATGGGGGATTCATCCTGGCTTACAACGGTGGAAAAATCGTGGACTGGGGCACTCAGCAGGAATGCTTCGCACAGCACCTGCCGCCATCTGCCATCCCCGTCATCTACGAATACGCCAAGCGGAAGGGACATGCTCTGTTGGGCTACGCCGGAAACGAGATTGTGACGGAGATGCCCGATGACACTTACGTGAAGGAGGAGTCGCGCATCAACAAGATGAACATCAGACGTGTGGACAACCTGCTGATGCACTTGGAGCCTAACCCCACCAAACTGCTCATGACGGGAGAACCGGCTAAGATGATCGTGGCTGAGGAGGAACTGGCTGAACGGCTGGGCGACAGGATGGATGTGTTCAGATCGGCGCCTTTCTTCCTGGAACTGGTGCCGAAGGGCATCGACAAGGCGCAGTCGCTGTTGAGACTGTTGGACAGGGTGAACCTCACGCCTGCGGATATGATTGCATTCGGCGACGGATACAACGATCTGAGTATGCTGCGATTGGCGGGAATGGGCGTGGCTATGGCGAATGCTGCGCCTGAGGTGAGAGCCGACGCCGACTATGTGACGCTGTCGAACGAGGAGGACGGTGTGGCTGCGGCGTTGGAGAAGTTTTTGAATGTTCTATAAAATAATAATATGTTACAGCTGGACAATTTCTATAAGGCTCGCTTCGTGCTGAGCAAAGTGATTAGAAAGACTGAGCTGGTTCACACTCCGCGAATCAACCCAGAGAGTGATGTGTTTCTGAAGCCTGAATGTCTGCAGAAGACAGGATCGTTTAAGATTCGGGGTGCTTACTACAAGATTTCGCAGCTCACGCCCGAGGAGAAGGCGAAGGGTGTGATAGCCTGTTCGGCGGGCAACCATGCCCAGGGTGTGGCGCTTGGTGCTACTGCCATGGGGGTGAAGAGCCTGATTTGCCTGCCCGAGGGTGCTCCGATTTCGAAGGTGGAGGCTACCAAACGTTTGGGCGCTGAGGTGTGCTTAGTGCCGGGTGTCTACGATGATGCTTATCAAAGGGCGCTGGAGCTGCGCGACGAGCACGGCTACACCTTTGTGCATCCCTTCGACGACGAGAACGTGATTGCCGGTCAGGGTACGATAGGTCTGGAGATTCTGGACCAGCTGCCCGAGGTGGAGGCGGTTGTGGTGCCTGTGGGCGGAGGCGGTCTGATTTCGGGTGTGGCGTTTGCCATCAAGTCGCTCAACCCGAATGTGAAGGTGTACGGTGTGCAGGCTGAGGGGGCTGCGAGCATGGTGCAGAGTCTGCACGACCACAAGCAGGAGAAACTGCCATCGGTGGCTACTGTGGCTGACGGCATCGCGGTGAAGGAGCCTGGTAAGCTGACTTTTGAGACTTGCTCGAAATATGTGGACGAGATTGTGACGGTGAGCGAGGACGAGATCTGTGCTGCCATCCTGAAGCTGATAGAGAGCGAGAAGATGGTGGCTGAGGGCGCCGGTGCAGCCAGCGTGGCTGCCGTGATGTATAACAAGGTGCCGGTGAAGGGCAAGAAGACGATATGTATCGTGAGCGGCGGTAACATCGATGTGACGATTCTGAACCGTGTAATCACGCGTGGTCTTGCCAAGAGCGGTCGTCTGTGCACCATCGAAATGGAGCTTGACGACAAACCGGGTGAGCTGGTGGAGGTGTGCTCGGTGATAGCAAGCTTGGGTGGAAACATCACGGGTGTGCACCACGACCGTTCTGCCAACCGACAGAAGGTGAACTCGTGTGTGCTGCGTCTCACCATGGAGACCCGTGACGCGGATCACGTGAAGGAAATCAAGGGGGCGCTCGAAGAAAAGGGCTTCCACCTGTATATTGTTTAAAGGTAAAAAAGTAAAAAGGTAAAAGGGTAAAAGGGTAAAAGGGTAAAAAAGTAAAAAAAAGTAATAAAGTAAAAATAAAAATTTTAAAGGCAAAAATTATGAACGCAATTCACACAGACAACGCGCCTGCTGCTATAGGTCCTTATAGCCAGGCTATTGAAGTAAACGGTTTCGTATTTGCATCGGGTCAGATTCCTATCGACCCTGCAACGGGTAATTTCGTAGAGGGTGGCATCAAGGAGCAGACCCGCCAGGCGCTCACCAACGCGCAGAACATCCTGAAGGCTGCTGGCACTGACCTCGCCCACGTGGTGAAGACTACAGTCTATTTGGACAGCATGGATGATTTTGCTGCCATGAACGAGGTGTACGCCGAGTTCTTCAGCCAGCCTTTCCCTGCCCGCTCTGCCGTAGCTGTAGAGAAGCTGCCCAAGGGGGCCTTGGTAGAGGTTGAGGTATTGGCAGCGAAGTAAGCAGACCTTATCATCGTAACGGAAGTTAATTTATCTTCTTCCGTTACGATTTTTTTATTATCACAAAAATCATACCATCTGCACGAGATGGTATGATTCACACTAACACTTAGGGCGTATAAAAAGCACCATGCTACTGGGCCTGCTGGCTACTCTTTCCAGAGGCGTAACGCAGCATGTTGAGCAAGAGCTGACGACCTACGGCGTCGGCTTTGTTCATGCCTTGCGTGTTGAAAGTATTCATCGATTCGTTCATACCGTCGAGGTCCACCTTCTTGTTATAGGCGGCTGTGCCACGCAGACAGGCAGGAATGTCGAGCGTGGTGATGAGCACGCGTCCTCTGCCTACGGCTATCTCTGAGAGGGCTGAATACACCTCTTTGCGATGATCGGACACACAGCCTACGAGTACGTCGCCATTCATGTCGCGCAGACCGACGCGGCGGCGGTTATAGGCTGCAAAGCACTGATACTCCCAGTTGAACACACAGTCGGTGGGCAAGCCCTCGAAGATGGGGTGTGACCGGCAGAAGAAGTTGCCTCCGTACCAGGAGCGCCCCAACTGCTTGAATCCCCGGTAATCCATGATCTCCTTATCGCTGAGCAGGTCGGCCCAGCGCAGGGGATTGTCGACGATGACTACCGTGTGACCTGTGCTTGCCCATTCGAGGATGTCGCTGTAGCCACTGCCGAACTGGGTTGGCTCGAAGGCTCCCACAATCATGAAATCGCCCTGCGGACGACCAGCCTTATAGTCTGTAGTCTGTATGCCCTGACTCTTGAGATAGGCGGCGAGCACTCCTGTGGTATCTGCCACCACGCACGTGCCCCCTATGCTCTTGGCGTTCATGGCCACGGCATAGATGCGGTCGCTGCCTGCTGCCACGGTGCGGCCCTGCTGCACCAACTTGGCGTCGACGCTGACATAGCCTGAGCCTGTCACCTTCCACTGCCATCCGGTCATCAGGTTCTCGCCATACACTACACCACCACTCACCTTCACCTTGCGCTTGGTCTGAGCCAAGAGGCGCCCTTTGGCATCACGGGCGGTCAACACCAGCTGTGCCGTGCCGTGTACGTTCTTTCGATTGACGATGTACACATCGGTGGTGGTGGTATCGCCTACAGCCAGCACCTTGTTGGTCAGCTTTACTGCCAGGTAGAGAGGGCGGTTGTAACGGGCAATGAGGTCGGCGTCGCCCTTCAGGTTGCGGTAGTTGTCGACGATGCCCGAGTGGTTCTCCAATTTCATTGATTCCCATCCGTTGACGGCGTAGGCATCGACGGTGTTGCTGATGTGTATATTCTCTATCACTCGTCCCTGATAATAGTAAGCCACGTTGCCCATCTGTCTGGTCAGACTGTCGACACAGGGGAAGGCTTTGCTGAAGCCACGCTGGCGCAGGAACTGATCGTAGGCATCGTACCAGGCGAGGTAGTCTTTGGCTTCCCATCCTGTGGTGCGTCCGGTGCGCAAAATCTCATCGCGTATCAGCTGCAGGCGTGGTGGTGTGCCGATGGCTCCCTCCTCGCCCCAATATACGATCTCTCCCTTGTTGGCGGAGTAGCGCAGGTAGTTGTCCTTACCTTTATATATATAGTCGTGATAGACTCCGGGGCCTCCGGCATGATGATTGTCCCACCACCCTACGTTGTAGAAAGTGGTGTCGTTAGGCATCAGGTGCAGTTTGAAGTGATCGTCGGGTTCTCCTTCGGGGTTCTTACCGTTGCACGAGTTGTAGGTCAGGATGCGCGATGGGTCCAGTCGGTGTCCCATCTGCATCTCGCGTCGGTCTTCGGCCTGTGGAGATGCTCCGCGCTCGTTGTGCAGGTTGTAGATGACGAGCGATGGGTGCGAACGGTCGCGGCGAATCATGCGTGCCAGCTTCTCGTTGCGATAGTCGAAGTAGAACTTGGTATAGGGGGTGCCGTCGTCGAACTTGCCTGCGGGATACTGGTTGCCGCCAGGCTCTTCGAAATAGAGCAGTCCCAGTTCGTCGGCGGCATCGAGTACATCGGTGTTGCCGATGGTGCGGTGAAAGTTGAGCATCGTCATGCCCAACTGTTTGGCGTCGCGCACCTGCTTGTAGGCCAGTTCCTTAGATGGTGTGATGCCGTTGTCGGGCCAGAAGCTCCACGATATGGCGGTCACGAGGGTGATGCGCTTGCCGTTGAGGTAGAACTGCTTGTCGCCCTTCACCGTACGCACCTCGAACCAACGGAAGCCAAAACGCTTCTTTACCTCGTCGTTGCCCAACCTCAAGGTCAACTCGTACAGGTTGGGGGTGTCGACGCTCCACAGCTTGGCCTGCGGCAATGACACCTCGATGGTTTTCTCGGCTGTGGTCATGTGATCGTTATGGCGCCATACCACCTTCTGGCTGCCACGCTCCCTCAACTCCATCACCAACGGAGTGCCGGCAGTAAGTCCTCCTGCCTCGACATGCACCTTCACGGTAGAAGGAACTGGGGTGTTCTCTACAAACACGTCGTCGATGTACGTCCTGTCGGTGGCACACAGATGCACACGACCCGTGATACCGCCAAAACCATGAGATGGATTGGTGAGATAGTTGCCCCACGCATAGCACTGCGAGTCTTTCCAGTTGAAGTTGCCGTTAGGATCGGTGATGCGAATGGCTACATCGTTCTTCTGCCCTAACTTGACGTATGGGGTGATGTCGATGGAGAAAGGTGTGCTGTTGACGAGGTCGTAACCTGCGAGTTGGTGGTTGACGAACACCTCGGCGCGAAAGCGTACGGCATCAAACTGCAAGGTGATGCGCTTGCCTGCCCAGTTGGCTGGCACGTCTACCGATGTGTTGAACCACGATACGCCCACATAATTACCTGTCACACCGTAGGTCTGTCCGTTCCATCCCCACAGCTCTCCCTCGACAGTGGCAGGCAGCTGAACGTTGCGCTTTTGGGGATTGTCGAGCAACTGCCATCCTCCTGTGGGCTGATGCACGGGTAGTGCAGCAACATTGACGGGCGAAACATACAACTCGTCGCTGTTCCATTGAGCCTGGGTGTCGAGTGTAATGTTCCACCCCAACGAAGAAAGGTCGACCGACTCTCGTGCCATCGACTGCAGCGATACCACAGCCAAGGCCAACAATAGTTTGTTCTTGATTAACATAGAGATTAAGTTTTTAAGTTTTAAAATAAAGAGGTGTAAATGCTAAATAAGTTTGTTTTTACTCTGTCTTCCTGTCGGCTGCATACATACCTATGAGGATGCAGGCGGCACCTGCGAGGAAGTAGGGTGTGATCTTCTCGCCCAGCACCCAGGAGGCAAAGATCATGGTGGAGATGGGGTTGAAGTAAACCCAGTTGGTGGCTTTGACGGCTCCCAACTTGGAGATGCACCAGTTCCACGTGAGGAAACACACCATGGAAGCCAGGCAGCCCAGGAAGAGCAGATTGGCAAGTACCACGGGATGCGTGAGCACCTCGGGGGAGGGGAGGCCCGGCACTACGGCATAATAGGGCAGAATGGTGAGTACGCCATAGAAGAACACCTTGCGCGTGATGAATGCGGCACTGTACTTGTCGGACATCGACTTCATGAGCAGCGAATAGACTGCCCAGCACATACAGGCTGTGAAAGCCAACGCATCGCCCACAGGAGAGAGATGGAGCACAAAACGGCCGTTGAGCACCACGATGACCATGCCCACAAATGCCAACAGCGAACCCATCAGCTGGACCACATGAATGCGTGAGGAGCGATAGACGAGCCGCACCAACAGGGTGGCGAAAAGTGGACACGAGCAGACGATGAGAGAGGTGTTGGTGGCGGTGGTGAAGTTCATCGCCTCGTTCTCGCTCAGAAAATAGAGTGAGCCGCCCGTAACGCCCAACAGCATCATCCTGGCCTCATCGCGCCACGACGAGGCGAAGAGCCGACGGTGGTTGAAGCACAGCATCAGCACGTAAGCCATGAAGAAACGAAGGGTGAATATCTGGGCTGGCGAAAGGCCATGAAGCATCAGCACCTTGGTGGAGACAAAGGTGGTGCCCCATATCGCTACGGTGATGAAGGCGACAAGATGATAGAAAAATGTACTGTTATGTTGCGTCATCGTGATTTAATAAAACTTATGCAAAGATAGTGCAAAGATAATGCAAAAATCTGAAAGAGCGAAAAGAATATAAAAAAATATCGTATCTTTGCAGCATGAAATTTCATCCTATACATATAGACCCAGCCTCGGGCATACGGTTGTCCGAGAGAATGAACAATCCGTTCTGTTATGAGCCGCACCCTCTCTGCATCATGGCCTGCAAGCAACTGCAGGAGAAAATCGCCCAGCGTGACGACTGGCGCGAGGAGATAGACCGTGGCAAGATGTTCGGCGTGCTGATCGTGGAAAAGCCCCGGAAGGACGGAGAAGAGACGGAGCCGCAGACTGGCTATATCGCTGCCTACAGCGGACAGATAGGCGGACGGAGCGACTGGAGTGGCTTTGTGCCTGCCGTATTCGACTATCTGAAACCCGACGGATATTTCAAAAAGCACGAAAGTGACATCTCGGACATCAACGTCGCCATACACGATCTGCAGAACGACGAGCGGATGAGGCTGATAAAGACGGACATCGACTCCCTGAAAGCCAGACAGCAGCACGACATCGACGACTATCAGCTAAAGATGAAGGCTGCCAAGGCTCTGCGCGACGCACGACGCAAAGCGGGCAACCTGAGCGAGGAGGAAAAGGCGGAGATGGTGAGGGAAAGCCAGTTTATGAAAGCCCAGCTGAGAAGACTCAAGAAAGAAAGGGACAGAAAGACCGACATCGAGGAGGAATACGACAGAAACCAGAAAGACATCAGGTTTCTGAAACAGCTGCGCAAAGAGCTCTCCGACTCGCTGCAGCGATGGCTGTTTGGCAAGTTCTGTATGCTCAACCCACAGGGCGAGCGCAAGAATCTCTTGGAGATTTTCAAGGACACGGCAGCCAAGATTCCACCGGCTGGCAGCGGAGAATGCTGTGAGCCCAAGCTGCTGCAGTATGCCTACAGCCACGGTTATCGGCCGCTGCAAATGGCCATGTTCTGGTGGGGAGAGAGTCCGAAGGAGGAAATACGCCATCATCTGAGCTTCTATCCTGCCTGCAACGGCAAGTGCAAACCTATCCTGCAATGGATGTTGCCAGAAGCCTCCTGCTCGCGGACGGAAGAATACAGGGCGGAGCTGAAGATGATCTACGAAGATGAGCAGATAGCCGTAATATGCAAGCCGGCAGGAATGCTGTCGGTGCCGGGAAAGAACGGAGCCGAGTCGGTGTATTCCATCATGCGGTGCAGAATGCCCGAAGCCACAGGACCGCTTATCGTTCATCGGCTCGACATGTCGACAAGCGGACTGATGGTGATTGCCAAGACCGAGTTTGCCTATCATCGTCTGCAGCAGCAGTTTGCCGCCCGACAGGTGGAGAAGCGCTATGTCGCCGTCGTAGGTTGCCAGGACAAGGCGGCAGCCGACCGCATCGCGCAGGAAGGAACCATCAGTCTGCCTCTGATGCCAGACTACATGGACCGTCCTCGCCAGATAGTGAGTCATGAGCATGGCAAGGAGGCTGTCACTGAATATCGGGTGCTCGCCCGCATCGACGACACACACCTGCGCCTCGCCCTCTGGCCCAAGACCGGCCGTACACATCAGCTGCGCGTGCACTGTGCCCACAGCGAGGGACTCCATGCCCCTATCGTGGGAGATCCGCTTTATGGCAATGAACCGGCACAGCGACTCATGCTGCACGCCGAATCCATCAGTTTTGAGCATCCGCTGACAGGAAAGAGGATTTGCTTGGAGGAAATGATTAGTATTTAATTCTGGAGTTAAGGAGTTAAAAAGCTATACGAAAAACATGATCAGCACTTGGGCGATAATCACCCTGACAAACATGCCGAGGGGATAAACCGTGGCATAACTGATGCTCGGCGTGTCGCCGTCGATGGTATCGTTGGCATAGGTCAGCGCCATAGGGTTCGCCATGCTGCCACACAGAATGCCGCAGATGCTGCCAAAGTCGTACTTCTTGGTTTTCAGAATGATGAGTCCCACTATCAGCACAGGCACCACAGTGATGGCAAAGCCTATGCCTACCCACATCAGTCCCTCTGGACGAATCACCGTCTCGAAGAACTGTCCGCCAGCTTCCAAGCCCAAGCAGCCCAGATAGAGCGCCAGTCCCAACTCGCGAAGCATCAGTCCGGCACTTCGCGTCATATAAGAGATGAAGTGCACACGTGGACCAAGGGCGCCAATGAGGATTCCCATCACGATAGGGCCGCCCGCAATACCGAGACGCACAGGAGCCGTCATACCGGGAATGTTGAAAGGTATCGTTCCGATGGCAAGACCCAGGATGATACCCAGGAAGATGGCGCCAAGATTAGGCTCGTTGAGCGTCTTGACGGCATTGCCAAGAAACTGCTCCACATGGTCGATGCTGGTAGGATCGCCCACCACGGTGAGGCGGTCGCCATACTGCAGTCGCAGGTCGTCGGTGGCAAGAAGGCGAATATCGCCACGAAGCACACGGCTCACATTCACACCATAGGTGTTGCGCATGGAGAGATGGCCCAGCAGCTTGCCGTTCAGCCCCGGACGGGTCACCACGATGATGCGGCTCTCCACCTTGGCGTCGATGGCATTCCAGTCCACCTTCTCGCGGTTCCAGTCCTTGTCCACCTTCTTGCCGAAGAGAATCGACATGGCAGAGACCTCATCCTTATTGGTTACCACCAGCACACTGTCGTTGGTGTGCAGCACGGTGTCGGCCTGAGGCACGATGACCTGGTCGCCACGCCACACACGCGAGATGATGAACTTGCGGTGTGTGAGCATCGAAATCTCGGCTATGGTGTTGCCATTCAGGGCAGGATTCACGATGATGTACTGTCCGATGGCGGTATGGTCGTCCTCGTCGCTTCGTCTTATCTCCAGGTCGGCAGGCTTCACAAAGAGCTTGCGCATCGTCATCATCGCCAGGATGACGCCCACCACGCCCAAAGGATAAGTCACGGCACAGCCCAGGGCAGCACCGCCGCTGGGAATTTCCAACTGCTGCAAAGCCTGCTGGGCAGCACCCAGGGCAGGCGTATTGGTAGTAGCGCCGCAGAGAATGCCCACCATGTCGGGCAGACTCACGGGCAGCAGCCAGCACAAAGCCAGGGAGAAGAACGTTCCCACCACGATGACAGCCATCGACCACAGGTTGAGCGCAATGCCCTCATGTCGCATGGAGCCGAAGAAGTTGGGGCCTACATAAAGTCCCAGTACATAAACAAACATGGTGAGTCCGAAGCTCTCGGCAAACTCGAGCATATCCTTGTCGATCGAAAGTCCGAGATGTCCGGCAATGATGCCTACAAAGAACACGAAGGCAATGCCGAGAGAAATGCCACGCACCCGAATCTTGCCAAGGGCAAGACCCAGTGTGCATATCAAGGAGAGAATGACGATGCCCTGCACCGCCGAATGATCGTAGATTAATCCATTAAACCACATGACAATCTATTTCAGCCTTTTATTTCTGAGTTTTTTGTTATTTGCTTTATTCTGCTGCAAAGGTACAGCATTTTTCCGACAGAGCAAAAGATTGGGTATTAATTTTCGGAAAATATACACAAATCGCCCGAAAGGTATGGGCTCAGCTTTCGCGTTTTGCTCAACTTGAGTCACTTATTGTCCAAAATCGTTTGCCGTTTCGGAGAATTGTGGTAACTTTGCATGCTGTTTCATGGCATCTGTAACGACAGGGGCTGTATCGTGAAACCACAACACAGACATAATAGAAAAAAGACAATGACAGATATTTGCTGTATAGGACACATTACTAAAGACAAGATAGTAACTCCCAACCGAACCGTATATATGGCGGGCGGAACCTCATTTTATTTCGCCTACGCCATCAACCAACTGCCCAAAGACGTCACCTTCTCATTGGTGACGGCGATGGACCCCACCGAAACTGAGCCGGTGGACCGAATGCGCAAGGCAGGCATCAACGTGACGCTCAACGCATCGCGCAACACGGTGTTCTTCGAAAACCGCTACTTCGGCGAGAATCAGAACGAACGCAAACAGCGGGTGCTCGCCAAGGCCGACCCCTTCACCATCCCGCAGCTCAAGGACGTAGAGGCCAAGGTGTATCATCTGGGCAGCCTGCTGAGCGACGACTTCTCGCCCGAGGTAGTAGAATATCTCGCCACCAAGGGCAGAGTGTCTATCGACGTGCAGGGCTATCTGCGCGAGGTGAGAGACGAGAAAGTTTATCCCGTCGACTGGCAGGACAAGCTGAAAGTTCTCAAGAACACCTATTATCTGAAAGTGAACGAGACGGAGATGGAAACCATCACCGGCAAGAAAGATCCGCGCGAGGCTGCCCTGCTGCTGCATTCCTGGGGCGTGACCGAAGTCATCATCACCCTGGGCAGCGAGGGCTCGCTCATCTATGTGGACCAAACCTTCTACGAGGTTCCAGCCTATAAGCCTCACGAGGTGGTGGATGCCACAGGCTGTGGTGATACTTACTCGGCAGGTTATCTGTACAGGAGGCTGCAGGGCGCATCACCCTTAGAGGCAGGCAAGTTTGCCGCAGCCATGTGCACCATCAAGCTGGAGCACAATGGCCCATTCAATCGCACGCAGAAAGACATTCTGCAGATTATGGGAGAGGTTTAATGTTGAGTGTGCCTATCTGCTCATCGACCGAGCAGTGAGGTCGAACAGACTATGCAGATAGTCATCGTCGGTGTCCTTCTTCATCTTGGAGAGGGCGTTGGCGCAGAACTTCTTCTCCTCGGCGTTGAGAAGAGAGCCGTGGTTCTTGCAGAGCTTGATGATCTTGTTGGCAATGCCCGTCTGAAGGTTGCGGCGCAACCGCGACTGGAACCCCCAGCGATACTGATCCTTGGCATTCTTGAAGGCAGCACGCAGGTTGTTGAGCTGAGTAAGGAACTCAGCGCTGGTTTGGGGCTCCGGCTCGTTGACAGAATACTTCTTGGCAAGGTTTTTCCAGTACTTCACGGTCTGTCCGTTGACCACAACCGAGTCCACGCCGTCGCTGCTGCTTACCACCATGCTGCTGAGTCCGTCAGACAGACTGTTCAGGTCGGCCTCCAGTCCCTTCAGGTCGTCGACCTCAGTGACGGTTCCATCAGGATTGATGATGGTGGCACGTCCTGTGATGCGATGGGCTCTTTCCCATGCTGGGTCCTTGCCGTAGAAGAGATAGATGGAGCCTTTGATGAACTCTTCGTCGCCGTCCTTCTTGGATCGCCAGCTGTTGTTCTCGTCATTGCTGCTGTACCACACCAAGGTGTACACATAGCGCATAGTGCTGTCCTTAGGGTTGCGGAAATACTGCAGATTGTAGTTGCGTTCCTTGTGTGCTCCGAAGGTGATGCTCTGCGAATTTCTCTCGCCGTATGCTATTCTTTCCTGTTTGTCAGAGTTGGAGTTTTTCTTCTTGATCATGGAAGAGTAGGCTATCTTGTTGCTGGCGAGCAAAGCCTGGTTGTATGTTTCTATCGGCTTGGCTTTTCTGGCGGGTACGGCATAGTCGTAGGATACGACATACCCCTTGCCGTATTGGCTTTTCGACGAAGTGGTGACGTAGTCGTTGGAGGTGAGCCATGCAGCGAGGTTCTCGAAAGCCTGCTGAGGCATCAGGATAGTTTTCTGTGCGACGGCAGTACCCGAGAGTATCATCAGGCAAGCCATCAAGGCGATTCTGAGATTCTTTTTCATCTTGTTTTCCTTTCTTTATTTTGCGTTATTTGACGTTTTCCTGTTCTTGTCCGTATTCATCCTCATCGTTATACGACGCCAGGTCTTCGGTCTGCAGGGCGCTGACGAGGTACAGGCGGAAGAGCATTTCGTTCTGCTGCTCTTCGAGGGCTTGCAGATGCGCCTCAGCCAAGGCTTCAGGCGACTGCTGCATAGAGTCGATGACTGTCTGAGCAATCCATGTCACAGGAGGCGCCGGACTGTGTAGATGCTTGCGGTAGACACCACGTTTGCGAGGTCGCATCTTCGGCCTGACCGCCTGTTTCACCTGATTCCTCACCTCAGTCTCAGCAGCAGGCACAAGGGTCTCAGCAGAGTCATTGTCAGCCCGTGCCAGCGTCGCAGCAGGCGAGGCCGTACTGTCCCCGTTCCTCTCAGGCCAAATCATAACCACGAGCAGAGCCATGGCGGCAGCAGCAAGCAAGTACCACAGCGGGCGCAGACGCGAACGATAGCGAAGCAGCTCACGGCAAACATCCCCATCAGTCGTTTCCCCGTCTTCAGGCATCGGCCCATCCATAGGCATACCCTTGTCGAAGTAAGCGAACATTTGCTGATAAGGCTTCAAGTCGTCGCTCACATCAGCGTGTACAGCAAACCATTGGCTTATCCGTTCCTCCTCCTCTATCGAGGTAAGTCCCTGCATGAATTTCCCGATGAGCAGTCTAATATTCTTTTCTCCATTCATTTTTATATTAATATTTAATGTTCAGTGTTTAACTTCCCTCATTTCCTCGAAATCTCCATTCTTCTTCTGATTTCCGTCAGCATCCTTTGTCGGGCTCTCGACAGGATTGTAGCAGCCGAAGCAGGAGTGATACCGATGATACCGGCAATCTCTTCCATGCTTTTCTTCTCCACCTGTCTCAGGTGCAGCACCTGGTATTGCGTGGATGGCAGTTCGAGCAGTTTCTGTTGCAGCCACATATCGTTCTCCTGCTTTTCCATCATCATGTCGGGAGGCGGCTCGTGGCTTTCAGCCTGAAGATGCGGATGCAGCAGCAAGGAGACTTCCCGCTTTTTGCGGTGTCTGTCGATACAGAAGTGTTTGGCGACGCATCCCGTCAGACCTTTAGCATGTTGCGCAGAGGTGATGTCCTTTCTGATGGCCCACAGCCTGAGCATGGTGTCTTGCGCCACGTCTTCGGCAGTCATGCCGTCAGTGCCACAGTCCCTGCAGACGTGCAGGGCTGTTTGCCGCAGCTCGGGAACCAGTGAGGTGAATTCTTTCTCTGTCATGTGTGCCTTGTTTGCTTGTTCTGATGTATAAACGCAGAAATCGGAATTTTATCAACACCTTTAACTTCTCTTAACCTCTGAGGGGGCAGAAGTAATTACTCAGCACCCATATTGTCATGAGTTGTTACGTTAATGTGAGTCAACTCGTATTATCAATAAAGCGTAAAGTGGTCAACTAAAATCGTTAAACCACAAACTAAAATCGTTAAACCACAATGCAATAGGCTTCAACTGCTTACGAAGCCGCTTTCTTTGCTCTACGAAATAGGCTTCATTGACTATCGAAGCCTATTTCATATTTCGAGCCTTTTCTATTCAAAGTTTTCAATAGGGGTGCTGAGTAGTTACGGTCAGAAATCCTTAACAGTTCGAGTTTCACTTATTACAAAAATGAGGACTTAATTGACGAAACATCAGTCATCAATTAAGTCCTCACATCAACGGACGTAAGAATCCAAGCCCCTTTTACAGGGAAGCCACCGCCATTCTAAAAGTTCTTACCAGTGCCAGAGTCCATAAACTCAGCATCAGAGAAAGTGAAGTCAGCCGAGCTCGTCACACCGAAGAGATCGCCGGTGGTGTATTTCGTCACATAGTTGGTTTTCAGATGAACGTTCTCAAAGGACAGACTCTTCAGCAGCGAGCCCTCCGAGTCCAGCATCTCCACATCCACCTTGATATTCTCCTCCTCCGCCGAGCTCAGGAAGACATAAGCGTTAAACCGGAAATAAGTATTGCTCATCTCGATTGTCGGAGTCACCACGCTCACGTCAGCCGCCAGACCTGTCGTAGGATTCCATTTGTTGCTGCAGTTACCCGAAATGCGGAACTTCATATTCTTCACCACGTCCGTCGTGGCACCTTTATTTTCAATGGTAAACTTAGCCACAGAACGCTTCATATTGCAATTAAAAGCATTGTTTCCATCCTTTACCATTATCTTCTGGCAAACAGCCGCCATGTCTGTCACCTTGTTGGGGAAGACAACCTCCGTCACAGAATTAATCTTCACATCGGCATTCTTGCTGGCTACAGCTACCATATCATATTCACCCATAGGAACCTGCATACTGACATGACCGAAGTTGTCTGCCATTTCAGCCTTCACCTGTCTGAAGACGATAGTTTTGCCCGTGCCATTGGTAGGGATCAGAGAAATATCCAAGTAAGTAAACGGGCTGTTCTTCAAAGCAGTACTCGTACTGCTTTCGTCTGCTCGAGTCTTTGCCTGAGAATTCTCCAATGACTGCATGGTCACTTGGTAAAACGACAAGCTAACTTGCTGGTTCGCTACATGGGATGATTCATTACCATCACCGTTTTCGGTTGTACAACCGGCACTAACTAATAGTGCAATAGCCATGAATAGGCTGGTAAAAGGTTTTTTCATTTGTTATTATGTTTTATGTTGATTTACAATGTTTTCTGCGGAGTTAAAATCTCGCCTCAAAAATAAGAATTATTAATAAGAAAATATAAAATCAGAACTAAAAATTGATTTATTTAATATAATTTATACTGATTTTGTAAATATTTACCTAAAGTCGGTCTCGAAACGTCCTGACTGCATCAGTTTGAGGTGGTCAGAAAGCTGAAGCGCCATTTCTATATCATGAGTGGAGTCGAGGTCGTGGATGAGTAAATCATTCTATCTGATACCATTCTCTCTATCGCTATTGTTCAGCTTACGGTTGCCTGCATGATATCTGCGGCCATGGTTGAAGCTGGCGGTAAAGACGAGCATGTTGCTCTGGTCTGCAAGGCGCACCTTGTTCTTCTGCTGCACATACTTGTTGGAAAGTTCTTTCTTATACACGCAGCCATGAGGATAGAACACGAATAATCCGAGTACGCCCCCTTTCGCTCATACGCATAGCCTTATTGTCACGTACGACTATGTGACTTGCCTATAGGCTTGGGCAATTTCTAATCATGCTGAACTTTTAAAACTCCCCGATTTGCAAAAGTTGAGTGTATTATATATTAATGTACGTGCGCGCAAGAAAAACTTGCTTCCTGCTTTTTGGTAAAAAGTACTGTTTAAAATTCAAAATTGAGTTAAATATCTATAAAAGTAAAACGCTTGAGTTTGTAACTTACACATAATTAAATAAAAATGTGTACTTTTGCAGTCCGATTATTTACGGGGATACGCTTAGAGTCCCTTGGGCAGTGTGTGTTAATAGCAATCTCCTGTGGCCGGGAATTGCGGTTAGTGAATCGCCTGTCTAAAAGTGAGTAAAAAGATTTAAAAACGTTTTTTAGTAGTAATTTAAAATTTAAAATGGACACATTAAGTTTCAAGACTATCTCCGTAAACAAGGAGACAGCTAAGAAAGAGTGGGTTGTAATCGACGCAACAGACCAAGTTGTTGGTCGTCTTTGCTCAAAGGTAGCAAAGTTGCTCCGCGGTAAGTACAAGCCAACTTTCACTCCACATGTAGATTGTGGTGACAACGTAATCATTATCAACGCCGCTAAGGTGGTATTCTCTGGCAAGAAGGAGACAGATAAGGTTTACACACGTTACACTGGTTATCCTGGTGGTCAGCGCTTCAACACTCCAGCTGAGTTGCGCACACGTCCTGACGGCATGGACAAGATTTTGCGTCATGCAGTAAAGGGTATGTTGCCAAAGGGCCGTTTGGGTCGTTCTCTGATGGACAACCTCTTCATTTACGATGGCACAGAGCACAAGCATGAGGCTCAGAAGCCAAAGGCAATTGATATTAACCAGTATAAATAATTAAGGTAGAATGGAAGTAA
>ERZ1026846.755-NODE-755-length-23614-cov-9.231292_pt1 | contig 23614 bp, 17 predicted proteins | sample MGYA00380153_ERZ1026846 | MGnify/ENA primary metagenome ERZ1026846 (study PRJEB33269, sample SAMEA4719789) | human gut metagenome | biome: human-associated habitat; feature: organic feature; material: feces | place: Cameroon | collected 2013-10 ...
CAGCCGCGCAGCGGCCTTTTGTGTGTCTTATGTAAACTTATGTTGCTTATGTTTTCCGCGCTAAGCGGCTAACACAAACGTAAATTCTTTTGTTCTTATGTCCTTTTGTTCTTATGTTCTCCGCGTTAGCGGCAGATTTCACAATTCACGAACAAAGGAACGCCACATTTTCCCCTCACAGGCATATGTTTATAGTTATCCGCTAACGCGGAGAACATAAGGACTAAAGAACAAAAGTCCATGCCCGTATTACTCTCCCCCACTCTCATTGCCATACACGTCGACGGCGGTCACCACATAGCGGCTGTGGCGCAGGGCGGGCAAGGCGAGGGTGCAGTCGTAATGGGTGGCGGTGGTGCGAACGGATAGTAAGACATTGCCAAACGTGGGGTCGAGGCGGTAGACGTTGTAGCGCACCGGGCCATAGGCATCGTGCACGGCAGACCATTCAAGGTGCAGGTGCTGGCCATCAAGCCGTTGGGTTACCTGGGGCGATGCGGGCGGAATGCTGTCTTGCCAACGCATGGGGGGCACCAAGGCGGGACGAGCATAGAACGAGGTTTGCAACCAGTCGGCAAGCCCTTTCTCGTTGTTCAGCAAAAAGCGTGTACGGAAAAACGCCTGGCCGCCAAGGCCCTCGCTGCGAGCCACATTCATCTGGCGCTGCACGGTAAGGAGCGGCCAGTCCTTTTCGCGGGAGTTAAGAAAGTAAATGCCGAGTCCGGGCACAACGGGGCGGCCGGCATCGTGCTCCTTCCAGTCGGCAAGGAAAGGATAATAATGATTACCGTCGAAGTACATCATCGGGAAGAGCATGTCCATCCACCCCAGGCGCAACCAGCGCTGGGCATCTTGCGACACAGCGTCGCGCGCGTTCCACCCATAAGAGGAGTAGCGCGACAAGTCAGAATACTTGCCCACGGGGGAGCAGCTCAGCTTTACCCACGGGCGCGCCCCTCTCACCGCATCATGTATGGCCAGCACACAGCGGTCAATGTTTGCCGTGCGCCATGCGGCCTTGTTCTGCCCATGGCCATAACGGCGATAAGTGCGGTCGTCGTTAAAGGGCACACTGCTCTCGGGGTAACGTATGTAGTCGAGATGAATGCCGTCCACCTCGTAGTTTTGCACAATTTCGCGACACACCTTAGCCAGATATTCGGCAGTGCCCGGCACTCCAGGGTCCATCAGCCATTGGTCACCGCACCGCTGGCACAGTTCGGGATGCTGCACAGGCAGGGCGCGTTTGCCAAGTTGCTTGGCCACCGCCACCTTGCAGATGGGGAACGCCACCACCCAGGCATGGCATTCCATGCCGCGCTTGTGGCATTCGTCCACCGCAAACTGCAACGGGTCGTAAAGCGGCCGTTGTCCGGGTCGCCCTGCAAACACGCCGTCCCAAGGTTCTATGGCCGAGGCGTAGGCTGTAGTTGCACGTATGCGCGACTGAAACAGCACCATGTTAATGCCCATGGCCTTGAGGCGGTCGAGCATTTCGCACAACGTTTGCTTCTGCGCGGCAGTTTGCGCTTCGGTTGTGGCGGGGCGCTGCGGCCAGTCGAGCCCCATAAGAGTGGTGAGCCATGCCGCGCGCACCTCATATTTTATGTCTGATGCCACCGGCGAGCACGCTGTCTGCGCCTTGGCGCATAAACTGCAAAGCAGCACAAGCAGCACGAATATAGTTCTTTTCATATCCTTACAAAAAAGAGTTTGGCGTTTCAACAATGTACGATTGCAAAGTTACGAACTTAGTAACCATACATTGTTGAAACGCCAAACTTTTATTCAGTCGCCACCGTTATTTCTTTGAAATGCGCAGCTTATAGGTCATCGGCTTTTCGGGCACATAGAACATGTGCAGTGTGCCCGGGCCACACGAGGCGTTGCCCAAACCGCGCAACCAAGCATCGAGGTGCAGCACGGTGTAGGGACGCGGCTGCATCTCCCAATAGTGTTGGGCGTTCATCAAGTCCTCGTCGGTGTAAGGCAGTGCCGAGAAGTTTACACGGCCTTCGGTTTCGATTTTCACACCAAAGCCAGACTTGTCGCTGAGCGTAAGTTCGCGCAACTCCTCACGGTTGCCAGTGCTCTGCGGCTTCATGTTAGGCTCCACCATGCCTGCCACGGTTGTGGTATAGCGGCCTGCCACCACACCATCGCGGCGGTCGCAAGCATTCTCCCACGGACCGAGCGCGTAATAATCTACCTTCGAGAGTGATGAGTCGAGCATACACACCAGTCCGGCGCGTCGCAGCTCAGCAGTATGCGGTGTAAAGCGAGCCTCCACATCAACCACGCCCTGCGGGTAGATGGTGTAGTCAATCTCCGTGTCGCAAAGCGAGCCTTTGCGGGTTGTCTTCACCACCGTGTTGCCGTTCACCTGCTCCACACGCACATCGCCCTTGGGCTGCAAGCCGTTGGCTGTGTTGCCAAAGCGGTCGTTCTCTATCCAGCGGTGGTTGCTGTATTCAAAGCCCTGATTGTCGGCAATGATGTTGCGACCACCAAGAGCCAATGAGGTGAGGCGTGCCGTTTCATTGTCAAAGGTGAGCTGCACCTTGTCATTGCCAATAATAGTTTGGTCGAGCGACAACGTTGAGAGCATTTCGGGTGCCTTGGCATCAGACTTCAATGCGGGCAGCGTGCCGCGCTGCTGCAAGGTAAACTGCTTGAGTGCCACCTCGTGTCCGGCTGCGGCATAGTTTTGTGCTGCGCGGAAAGCCACGTGCAGTGTGAGCAGCACCTCCTGGCCATTGGCCTCAGCCTTGGCCAAATCGGCCTTACCCAGTTTGAGCACAAGCGTGGTGCTGTCGGCAGGGGCCACAGCAGGCAGTTTAATGGTCTTGGTGCTTACCACACGACCGTTCTTCACCACCTCGTAGCGCAGGTTCATATCCTTCAAATTCTGGAACAAGTAGGTATTGCGCAGTGTGACAGTGGCCGTGTTCTTCTGCTTGTCCACACCCACCAGGTTGAATTTCACATACTGGTAAGCGGCCTTCACCTCCTGCAGTTTGGCACCCTCATGGCGTTCGCTGTTGATAATGCCGTTGCAGCAGAAGTTGCCCTGGTGCGGACCGGGATAGTCATAGCCCGTAGTGAGGCGGTAGATGCCCTGCTTCATCAGCTGCGGATTGTAGATTGACTGGTCCACCCAGTCCCAGATGCAACCGCCAATGGTGGCGTTCGAGTTCTCTATTACGTCCCAATACTGGTCGAGGTTGCCAATGGCATTACCCATGGCATGCGCATACTCGCAGATAAACATCGGTTTGTCGAGGTTTGAGGTGTTCTGCGCCATCCAGTCCATGCCGGGGTACATCTTCGAGTAGAAGTCGGAGTAGCGTTCGCCGCCATAGGGCAGACTGATGCGGGTGCCCTCATAGTGTACGGGGCGCGTGTCAAGACGCTTGGCCGCCTCGTAGCAATCCTTAAAGTTGGCACCAGCACCAGCCTCATTGCCAAGGCTCCACATCACCACACAGGGGTGGTTGCGGTCGCGCAGCACCATGCGGTCAATGCGGTCGACAAAGGCGGGTATCCAGCTCTTGCGGTCTGAAATGCTTTGGTTGGCATGGTCCTCAAGGTCGGCCTCGTCCACGGTGTAAAGTCCGTAATAGTCGTACATGGCATACATACGTGCATCGTTAGGATAGTGCGAGGTACGTATGGTATTGATGTTGTTCTGCTTCATGAGCGTCACGTCGCGCAACATTTCGTCGACAGTGACGGCACGGCCGTGCTTGGGCGAGGTATCATGACGGTTGACGCCTTTAAGGAACACGCGCTTGTTGTTGACATAAAGCAGCGAGTTCTTTACCTCCACTTTGCATATACCATATTTGGTTGAGAAGGCCATTTCCTCATTGCCCTGTTCATCGCTCTGCACCACACGTACAGTATAGAGGTTGGGGTGCTCGGCGCTCCAAAGTTCAGCATTTGGCACATCGAATGCCACGTTGGTCTGTGTGCCGTCAGCACCGCCAAGTGTGGTGCGCTGCTCTTGTATTTCGGTGCCCTCAGGATTGAATATCTTGACGCACACTTGCTTCTTGCCGGCAAGGTTGTCGCGGTTGTCGAGCGTCAGGCGCACATTCACCTTTGCCTGGGCTATGTCGCCCCCCTTGTCAAAGGTGATGTCGGACGTGATGTAATGGTCGCGCACGGCCATTTTGGGGGTGTTGTAAAGATACACTTCGCGGAAGATACCGCTCATGCGGAACATATCCTGACATTCAAGATATGAGCCATCGCTCCAGCGGAACACCTGCACATCCAGACGGTTTTCGCTGCCCTTGTGCAGATATTTGGTGATGTCGAACTCGCTCACATTGTTAGAGCCCTGGGTGTAACCCACATACTGGCCGTTGAGCCACACAAAGGCTGCCGAATAAATGCCACCAAAGTGTATGAAGGTGCGGCGGCCGTCCCAATCGGCGGGCACGGTGAATGTGCGCACATACGAGCCCACGGGGTCGATGCCATAGTTTTTGCCACCATCGTTAAAGCCGGGACGGGCCTTGATAAACGGCGGCGTGTTGGCGTGCGGATACTCCACATTGCAGTAGATGGGCTTGTCGTAACCCAGCATTTCCCAGTTTGAGGGCACGGGTATGGTGTCCCACTGGCTCACGTCGTAGTTCTCTTGCCAAAAGTCGAGTGGGCGCTGCGAGGGTTCGGGCACAAAGTGGAATTTCCACGTACCGTTGAGCGACATATAGCGTCCGGTCTGGGGCTTGGTCCACGGAGTGTTATAGTAGGCTTTGTCGGCCAGCATCTCGTGCTCATTATTATAGGGCAGATAGGTGGCCACGCCGGTTTCCTTGTTTTCGGCAAAGCGTGTTTCGTCCTCCCAATAGGGGGATTTAATTTTGGGCTTTTCCACTTGTTCGAAGGTGAACCATGCGGCTTTGTCCTTGGCGTTGTAGGCCACGCTCTTCAGTTGGCCGTTTACAAGGCTGTACATTTTGTCGGCCTTGGTTTTGCCCACCGAGCGAATGATGTAGGTGCCGGTCTGGCCCTTTACGGGTTCAAAGCAGAATTGTGCATTGTTCCACACACCATCTTGTGCCGGCCACTGCAGCAGGTAGTCTATCGAGGCATTGCCGCCACCATCGTCAAAGTTCTGGGTGTAAAAGGCATTTGCTACCACACGGCGGTCGAGGTCGAGCATCTTGATGTTCCAGTACTGTCCGCGATTGTCCTTGTCGGCAGTCTCGCCCACTATGTGGGCATTGTTCTCACCCGAGTCGCCATTGCCGAGCACCATGTCGGGGTGCTGCACCGAACGTATGCGATAGGTGAGTTCGGCATCAAAACCTGCACGCGCGGCTTCGATCAGACTGAATTGCGCGGCCTTGTTGCCTGCTGCCTTGGCTTTGTCTATCAGCACAAGTTTGCTGCCTTGCACAGCCGCAGCCTTGCCAGGATTGTTGGTGGGCACCAGATTGTAATGGTTGCCGTCGGCCACCACGCGCCACAGTTGGGCTTCGTCTGAACCGTTATTCTCACCGGCCTCCACACCATTACCGTTGTAGCGCACGGCCTGGTTGTTGAAAGGATTGATAATGCGCCACGAGCCCGAAAGCTCTGACATGACGAAATGCTGTCCGGCATCTTTTTCGTTGAGTGCTGACAGTGCGAGGTGTCCCTGCCCGTCGGCATCGACTACCTGTCCTTTGAGCGCCGACACCAGGTGGTAGAGTGTGCCAGGCTTGAAGCTCTGGGCACCAGCGCTCAAAACTGACAGGCACACCGCTACGGCCAACGTCAGCCAGCGCAGATGTAAAAAGGTCTTGTTCATGTTTTGAATGTATTGTTGTTTGATGATTATTCTTCAGCAAGGTGGTCTGTCCAGCTCGTGCTGTCCCAACCCTTAGCGTTCGAAAACGAGGTGCTGGCATCTACTTCTACATCGTCGTTGACGCCAATTCCTGGCGATATGGCCAATAATTGTTCGGCAACGAAAGCGTATCGCTGCGATTTTGGGGCGGAGTACGCCTTTTTTATAGTTGTCGTTGTCATATTTATGTCGTTAGGGTTTAAGCATTCTCTTTTTACCATTTACAATGTACATGCCCTTGGCTTGAGTGGTTGAACATTTACGTCCGTCGATGCCATAAACCGCGGTGGGCACGTTTGTGCCAGTCTCCACCACGTTGCTTACCGAGGTTTGCGTGCCGCCAAAGTTCATGGTTATGGCAGGTAGCGCAGCGTTCCATTGCAAATAAGCCTTGTAGCGTGACAATGTGCTACCCACTTTGGCACGGTAAAAGGCCATTTGCCCCTGTTGGGAAGCCAGCACATAAGCATTGTCGTCTGATGCTATCACGTGGTCGCCCTGTGCGTTGGCTTGCAAACGGTTGTCTGTGAGTTCGGCCACAGGGGTTGAAGCGTCAGCTTGTTCCATAACCAGCACATCGGTTGCAGAGTTTGTGGTCAACAAAACGCCTTGCTCGGCAGGAATGGCATAACCTTCGGGCACCGCAGTGAGCTGTGCCATGTCGCCGTCAACTTGCTTAACATACCATGCTTTTGCACCATTGGGCACTACCGCGTTAAAGGGTGCGCTAAAGGTGGCAACAGATGCCACGTCTTGCAGTTGGCTGGCTGCGCTCATCTTCACTTCCACCTGGGTGGGAGCTGCGGGCGTGTTTGACTCGAACACGGGTTCGCCTTCGGAATCGACTAAGAATCGGCCTTCTATACCAAAGAAGGTCAGCTCCTCTGGGTGAAGGGCCTGAACGTCCCAAGCATTATTTTCCTCATCGTAGATCCCTCGTTCAAAATAGAAATAGTTTTTATAGCGTTTGGGCTCGAGGGAAACTATTTCCTTTTTGGGATTACTGCGATCATTGGGCACAGAATCTGTCACCCATATACGCGTGATGGTGTTAGTTTCAGTATCTATTTCAATCGCCCACAATGTCCAAGCGTGGTTATAGTCACGGATTTGTGCAATGTAGTTACCCGTAGTGAAATATCTCAGCAACACCTCGGTTAATATCTCTTCGTTGGAATTTATCCAGCCTCGCGTAAAGATGATTGGATTATCGTAGTCGCCCACGGGGAGGTAGTTCTGAGAAATATCGGTACGTGAGTAAACGATGGTTGGGTGCGTCTCTTTCAGATACCAATCGAGGGCCTTAAACACATAGTCACCATTATCACCAAAATAGGGGTTGCGATCAAATTCCCGATTGATTTCCTCTGGATCCCAGCATTTACCTGTGTAAATATACCGTTCCTTTATGCGATCTTGCCACCAAGCTATCATGTTGCTACTAACTGCAGCCCAGCAACCATTTGTAAACTGGAAGGTGTTGTACCAGCCGCCCTCTACGCTGACGCCTTTTGCCCAATATTGCACTCTCTTGGCTTTTGCCGAAGAGAATGGAAGCATGATGCCCAATGCGAATGCCAATGCAAATATAATTGATGTCTTTTTCATTTTGTCAATATCAAGTAAATAATCTATACAATCAGCAGGCGTCGTTCCCACATTGAAGATGGTGTGACGCCCACACGCCTTGTTGTTTAGGGATTACACACGCCACGCACAGAAGAACCATAATAGCGGGCGTAATTCCAATCTGACTTGGCATAAACTGGGGTAAATTGCAACTGGTAGGCAGAACCACAGTAAGTTGAGGTTCGGAAGAACGAGCTCGACCAGTAATATCCGTGTACGCCTTTCTCGTTAAACTGATTGGCATAACGACAACCTGCCGCAGGCAAAAAGAGCGAGGCATCGCTGCTTTTGCTTGCAACCACATATCCTGCAACGCCTGTTTGGTTGTAGTCGTCTGTCCATGTCCAATCGCAATTCGTTTGGAGTTCTGCCCACTCTTCCTTGGTGGGCATGCGCCATGTGCCACCCCATGTGCTGGTAGCAACATCATCGGTGGCCTCGAGCGACATTAAGCCATCAGCATTTGAATATTTCGTGAGCGATTTATAACCTGCGCCATGAGCGTAGGTAGCCCACCGATAGTTTGTTTTCGAGGTCGTTTCACCCCACGCATAGTAACTGCCTGCGTCTTGAGGACGATTGGCACCGATATTGACCGAAGCCCATTTAATGCCACTGGGCAATCCCATGTCAATCCAAGTATGCCCAGCCTCCTCGCCGGTGGTTTGTGCAACCATGGCACAAGACACTGCACACATAATCAAACTAGTAATTTTCCGCTTCATTTCTTCATAAATTAAATATTTAATACTGCGACGTCAAGGTGTAGATGTCGCTGAACTTTAGCAACTATTCTTGGGTTACGGGGTGACTGGGTGGCGGGTCGACAAGCAAGTATGTAATATACTGCTTACAGTGTCGAAGTCAGAATGGAAGAAGCTTGACAAACTTACCCGTCAACTTGTCAACCCGTCTACCCATCATGCCACGCGGCGCATCACCTTGTAAAAGTTCCAAGCAAAAAGGCTCGCGGCCAAAATAAGACCGATGCTGAACGCCAGATAGAGGCCCACCACGCCCAAGCCACAAGGGAAGGCCAGCAGATAACCGGCCGGTATGTTGACTACCACGTAGCTGACAAAGGCTACCCACATCATGGCCATCACGTGCGAGGTGCCTCGCAGGGCGTTGGCAAAGCATATTTGCATGGAGTCGCCCAACTGATAGAGTATCATGGGCAGTATGAGGGTGAGGGACAATGATATGACGGCGGGGTCGGAGGTGAAGCCGTGTATGATAAATTCGCCACCAAAATAGAATATCATGGACGATATGGCGGCCATGCCTAACAATATGAACACGCCGGCACGCGTGGTGCTGCGCACACTGTTCCAGTCGCTCTGCCCATAGAAGTGGGCCACACGTATGGTGATGCCCGACCCAAAACTGTAATACAGCAGGAAGCCGAGTCCGCCAAGGGTTATCATCACCTGGTAGGTGGCCAAATCAACGGCACCAAGCCAACCGGCCATGATGCCGCTCACGGTGAAGGCACCACTCTCCATGCCCATTTGCAAGGAGATGGGGAACGACTGCTTGTTGATGTGCAACAAACTGGCGGTGCGCACCACCGACTGGCTGAAGCCCTGGCGATATGCGGCATAACGCTTGCGCCCGAGCAGCAAGACCACCATGATGACGGCCATTACGATGCGTGCCGTGAGTGTGCTGACGCCGGCACCGAGCAAACCAAGACGCGGAAAGGGGCCTACACCGTAGATAAGCACAAAGTTGCCCACAATGTTGAGCACATTGCCCACGAGTATGACCCACATGCCGGTGGAGGTTTCGGATATGCCGTCGGTAAACTGGCGCAGGGCATTGAACAGTGCCACAAACAGGAGCGAGGCGCCAATGGTTAAATAGTAGGGCCGCACCAATGGCAATATTTCGGCGGGCTGCCCCATGCGGTCAATAAAGCAGTAGCCTACGCCCAAAATGAGCATGAGCAGCAGGGCAAACACGAGGTTGCATACGAGGCCATACTTCAAGGTGCCGCCAGCCTCAGCCCGACGCCCCTGCCCTACCAACGAACTGATGAGGGGGGTCAAACCATAGCTATAGCCTAACAGCATGTAGACAAAAAGGTTGAACACGGCGTTGACAAACGAGGCGGCTGCCAGTGCATCGGTGCTGAAACGCCCTACCATCATGGTGTCGGCAAAACCCATGATGATAACGCCCAACTGGCCTATGGCTATGGGCACACCAAGTTGCAATATGGGACGGTAATAGCGGTTCCAGGTGTTGGCGGTGGTTGCATTCATATATAGTTACAGTGCTTAGTAGACAAGTTGACGGGTTGATGAGTTGATGAGTTGACAAGTTGACGGGTAAGTTTGTTTTGTTTCTGACCATTCTGACTTTAACGTAATAAGCAGCGTAAAGCGTACTTGCTCGTTAACTTGTTAACCCGTCAACTCGTCAACCAATAAAGCTAAATGCTAAAATCCTTGGCCACAACGGCTTGTTTGCCCGTACCAAAACTGATGGTGAAGCGCAATGGCTGCCCCTTCAGGCGATGGGGAGCCACAATGGCGGCCTTGTAGCGTATGCCCTGCCCCGGCAGCACGCTGGCCACGGTGGCGGCTGGCGAGATGCCTACACGCTTGTTGCTGCACACAATGTTTGGGGCTACATTGTAGAGGGTGCGTGAGCCACGGTTATAAATGTCGAACACAATGCAGGCTTGCTCGTCGGCGTCGAGTCGCTGGTTGTTGTTGTCGTCAAGAAAATGTATGTTGCTCACCTCGAGTGACTGCAAATCACTATGGGCAGCCACAGCCGACTTGTAGCGCGGATTGTTGTAGGTGCCATACTGCACATCGTTGCCGCTGCCGGGGGTATCGTTGCCGTAGGCGTAACTGTCGTTTTGCGTGTCAGCCTTTGGAGTATGGGGAGCAGTGGCAGCGGCTCCTACCGCAGCACCTATTATCATGCCGGCCAAGGTGCCTCTGTCAGCACCTCGCGGACCGCCCATCAGTCCGCCAATGCTCGAACCGAGCATGCCACCTAACGAACTGCCCGTGGCCACTCCCGCAAATTGGTTGTAGCTGCACGAACTCACTCCCATGGCCAAACTGAGCACCATGGCGGCTGACATTGTGCTTTTGTATGCCAACAGCTTTATCCTGTTCATGATTGTAGATTTTACATTGTATGTTGAGTGCAGGGTGCAGTACTTAGTGCATGCACTTTTACCCCGATATGGCCTCTACACTTTGTTGTCCGACATTTTGCCCACGCTCTGCGCTTTTGCGCCGTGTACCGCAACCGTTCGTGCTACGGGAGATAGAAAACCATGTCACGGGAGGCAGAAAGACAGTGCATTCGTCTGTTCATTCTACCTCCCATGACAAGATTTCTTACCGCACGCAACAGTTTTTACACGCGCCACAACGGGTGTTGCCAAGGTGTGGTTGACTCGTGCTCTACAACCTTACATAACTTTTTGCGCACAGTGCAGGCAAGTGTAGACAAACGTGCAGACGTGTGTAGACAAGTGTGTAGGCATTTTTGATGTCACCTACGTTACATAACGCTCTTGTTATCACACAGTTCAGCATAATTAGCACAGAGTGCAGGCACTTTTGCAAATAAAAAGTTGTGTAGGAAAGAGTGCGGTTTGTGCGGATTTATTTTACAGTAATGACAAGGTATTTGCTCACGCTCCAGAAGGCTTGCGGATTGGTTATGCGCAAGGTGTACTGTCCCTGGGCGTCCTTGTCGAGCGAATATGAACTGGCCGGGTGGCTGGTCATGAGCTTGGCACTCTTTGAATAGAGGCGTATGGTTTTGGTTACACGCAGGTCGATGCGCGTAAAGTAGTCCTTGTTAAAGTCGTTGCTCTTCAGCACGTCGCCACGTTGCAATATGCGCTGCTCACGCAACTCGCGCTTGGTGCCAAACACATAGTAGGCTGTGTTCAGTTCCTTGTCCTGTGCGGCCACAGTGCGCGCCTTTTCCTCATTCTTTTGCGTCAAGTCGCTCACATTGGTGTTCAACGCGTTAATTTGCTCGCCTTGTTCGGCTATTTTGATGTCCTTCTCAGCCAGCTGGGCACGGAGGTCTTCTATCTCCTTGCTCTTGTCTTCGAGCTGCTTGTTAAAGTTGGCCACCATCTCCTCGAGCTTGGCCTTGGTGCGCGAGTCGCTTTGGTTTGACGCACGCAACTGCTGTTGCAGATTGGCTATAAGCTCGCGGTTGAGTTTCAGTTTGTTCTGAATGAGCGTCATGTTGTCGATGATGCGCTGCTTGTTGCCTTTTTCGCCCTGGCGGTTCTCAACATTTACTATGCCCTCGGCTTCGTTTATCTGGTCAAAACCGTCCTGTATCTGCGACAGCGTTTCGAACATGTCACTCGACTCGTTCTGCGACTGGGCAAGTGCTTGGCGCAAAGAGTCTATGGTAGCCGCATTGGGGTCCTGAGCCTCTTGCTCTTTTTCTTTTTTGGTGTTGCACGATGTGACAAACGACAAGGTGCACACTGCTGCAAGCAGCATGATTAACTTCTTCATAACGGAAAGATATTAGCGAATATGAATAATTTGCAGACTTAGCACGTTTATTCTGCGTCGTGTTTAGTGTCTTTTTTCTTTTTCTTGGGGGCTTCATAGCCTTCAACCACAATAACGAACTCGCCACGCGGCTCAGTTTCGGTAAAGTGGGCCAGCACCTCGGCAAGGGTGCCGCGCACGCTCTCCTCGTGTATTTTTGATATTTCACGACAGGCTGAGCAGTGACGCTCTGGGCCAAACACCTCGACAAACTGGGTGAGGGTCTTTACTACGCGGTAGGGCGATTCGTAAAATATCATGGTGCGAGGCTCCTCCTGCAGGGCGGCCAAACGGGTGGCGCGTCCTTTCTTTTGGGGCAAGAAGCCCTCGAAGGTGAAACGCTCGCAAGGCAGACCCGATGCTACAAGGGCCGGCACAAAGGCGGTGGGGCCAGGCAAGCACTGAACCGTTACGCCACGAGCTACGCAGGCCCGCACCAACATGAAGCCCGGGTCGGAGATGCCTGGCGTACCTGCGTCGGAAATGAGTGCCATCACCTCGCCGGCTGCCATGCGTGCGGCAAAGGCATCGGCCGTTTGGTGCTCGTTGAACTTGTGGTGCGACACCAGCTGATTCTTTATTTCAAAGTGCTTGAGCAGTATGCCCGAGGTGCGGGTGTCTTCGGCCAGAACCACATCGGCCTCCTTCAAAATGCGCAAGGCTCGGAGGGTTATGTCTTCAAGATTTCCCACGGGTGTGGGTACTAAATAGAGTGTTCCCATGGTGCAAATATATAGCTATTTTGTTGTTGTGCAAACAAAAAGCGGGGCTTTTCCTCTTTTTTAGGGTAAAGACGGGCTGCGCCTCGGCACAAATTTCAAACAAGTTTGACTTTGTGCGCTCGACTTGCACCTTTTTGAGATAAAATAGATATATTTGCCACAGAAAGCCCAAAGAGGGTTTTCAAACTCTATTAAATATGCGTCCTATGACACAGAACAATTCTACCAATAACGGCACACCTGATAATGCAGCCTTCAAGGTGGGCGGACAGTCACCCATTACTTTCGACCGATTTATTCGCGGACTAATCGGGCTGCTGCTCATTGCCGGACTCGGCACTGCGCTTTACTATTTGAGCGGGGTGCTGATACCTTTCTTTGTAGCATGGATGGTTGCTTATCTGCTCTACCCGGTGGTGCGTTTCCTGCAAAACAAATGCAGACTGCGCAACCGTTTGCTGGCCATTATCATCACCCTGCTGCTCACATGCGGGGCCATAGCCGGATTCATTTATATTGTGGTGCCACCCATGATTGAGGAAATCGGACACCTTAAAGATGTGGCACTCTCGTACATACAAGGGGGCATCAACAACAATACCATACCCGTGCCTGTGCAGCAATTTCTGCACCGCCACATCAACGAATACCAAATAGAGCACCTGCTGCAGCAAAAGGACGTGATGTCTGCCTTCAAGACAACTCTGCCCAAACTGTGGAATGTGTTGTGGAGCACGGCCGGCATCATCATTAACATTGTGTGCTCACTCATAGCCTTGCTCTACTTGCTGTTCATACTTACCGACTACGAGAAGTATGCCAACGGCTGGATAAAGTTTGTGCCACGCAACAAGCGCGCATTTGCCGCGCAACTGGTAAGCGACATCGAACACGGCATGGCGGGCTACTTTCGCGGACAAGCACTGGTGGCACTGAGCAACTGTGTGATGTTCTCTATCGGATTTTTGATTATCGGGTTTCCCATGCCCATAGGACTTGGCTGCCTGATTGGTGTTATCAGTTTTGTGCCTTACCTGCAAGTGGTGGGCATGGTGCCTGCCGCCTTGCTGGCACTGCTCAAGGCTGCCGAGTCGGGCGAAAACTTTTGGTGGCTGCTCTGCCTGGTACTGATTGTGTATTTGGTGGTGCAGGTGTTGCAAGACACCATTTTCACCCCACGCATAATGGGCAAGATTATGGGACTGCCCCCCGCCATCATTTTATTGTCACTGTCGGTATGGGGCTACGCCCTGGGCATTGTCGGCCTTATCATTGCCTTGCCCGTCACCACGCTGGCCATATCATATTACAGGCGTTACGTGGTGGGCAGTGAGCGCATCACCGACGAACTGGACACCGAAACCATTGCCATGGAGAAGGCTGCCGGCATCTATCTGGACGAACACGAGGACACCAAAAAGCCGCACAAACCCGCCGCTCCACCCGCTGAGGAGCCTCAAATTTCAGAAAAAACAAAAAAAGTTGGCAAATAATTTGGTGCGTTAGTACAATCTTCGTACCTTTGCACTCGCTTAACAGCAATAACGGTTTGACTTGCTAGCTCAGTTGGTAGAGCACAACACTTTTAATGTTGGGGTCTTGGGTTCGAACCCCAAGCAAGTCACCAAAAGAGTAATCAGAGGAGAGTATTACGCAAGTAATACTCTCTTTTTTTTGCATTGTGTGCCTTAGGCTAAAATAAGAAGGAGTCGATGATCTTATCCTCCACGGCAAAAAAAAGAAAGTTCTAAAGCCTCGCTATGATGAAGAAATATAAAGTCTTTTCCTATATAATTATTGGTGCTGTTATAACCACCCTATTGCTTTTGGCTACATGCAACAATATTATTTGCAGTAATGCAGAAGGCAGGTTATACACAGATATTGGTTCTATACCACCGTCAGAAGTTGGATTGTTATTAGGTACGACGCCTCAGACACGTATAGGACACAAACCTAATCAGTTCTTCAAATACAGAATTGACGCAACAGAGTCCCTGTATAAAGCAGGAAAGATCAAGTTAATCTTGATAAGTGGTGACGGAAACAGCCTTGACGGAATAAATGAGGTTGAGTGCATGAAAGACAGCCTTGTCGCCAGAGGCATACCAAAGAATGCATTTATTCTGGACGAAAAAGGATACAGGACACTCGACGCTGTTGTTCGAGCAACAAAAATTTATAACGTGCACAGCTATATCGTTATATCGCAGAAGTTCCACTGCGAGCGTGCCATCTATCTCGCAGAGCATTGCGGGCTTGATGTACACAACCTTGTAGGTTTCAACGCTGCTGATGCTACATCTAACATGGCTATCATAACCTACATAAGAGAATACTTTGCTCGTGTAAAAGTCTTTGTTGACATATTTACAGGTAAAGAACCTCGCTCTATGGAGAAAACTGATACCGAACCGGTGTCTGATGTAGCAAAAGACACCACTCGTAAAAAATAGGAAATCTCAATTGACATCAGAAACAAAACCGCTTGGAAAGGAAGGTGATTTTCAAGTTGCCTGAAACGTGCTTGCGTTTTTTGCAGCGCGTTTCAGACAACTTAAAAATTCCCCAAACGGTCTCGCTAAAAAGTCTATTTCGAACACGCCCGCCTATAAGGGCGTTACTTCTTTTTCTTAAACACGCCCTTTATTTTTCCCAAGGTTTTCTTGGCAGTTTGTCCCACCGAGCCTGCCGATTCTTTTGCATTGCCCGGTGTCAAATTGTCCTTACTGGGTATGCCGCCCATTTATCCAATAGTTTCAACCCAATACTAAAGAAAATCGCAAACCAAGAGCGTCAGCAATTTTCAAGAATGTAGAAAGTTGCATATCAGTTTGCCCCTTTTCTAATGCCGATATATACTCACGCTTTTTACCTATTCGTTCTGCCAAAGACTTTTGTGTAATATTCTGCTTTTTACGCTCATCTTTAAGCAATTCTGCATAATACCATGCTTTAGCTTTGGCATCAAACTCTTTGCGTTCAGCACTCTTCTCACTGCCATATTTTTCGTTTAGAACATCATCGAATCTGCGCAATGACGCTAATTTATTTTCATTAAGTTTCAACATATAACTATTCCTCCACATATTTCATTAAGATACTCTCAGCAGTTCTAACTTCTGCTTTATATTGCTTAGAATCTTTCTTCAAAAAAGAGTTTAGAACAAGAACACGATGCGCTTGAATGAAGTTGTCATGATCTATGGCAAGCATTATTGAGCGGTATTCGTTATGACCGATAGAAATACGAAGTTCATAGAAATCTGTATTCTCCAAGCTTTTTACAAATTTCTTACTGACAATGTATTGCGTTCGAATCATATCAAAAACATAATCATACTTTTCTTGTATACGCTCATCTAAGTCATGATAGAGCTCATCAAACTCTCTAGAGAAGATAATTTCTCTTATTGTTTGCATACTACAAAGGTAATGAATTTATTCTATAAATGCGAAACATTGGAACATATTTCTTACATAAGCACGTCCATACCATTTATTTCAAACACGCACACATCTCTCAGCTGCCGGATTTCGTTGCTATCCAGCAGCTTCATTCTTCGCGTGCCTTTGTAGAAGTCGTAGCGAAGCGAGATACAGCGGTGCCAGCATTGGATTTCACCGCTGCGCGTCCATAGTTTGATTCCTACGGGTTCGGGAAATTGGAGCATACGTTTGAACGTGGTGATATGAATAGCGTAGGGAATTATTCAAAAGTATTGTTGCGAACTTGGTTGAAGACAAATAAATTGAATGCAATGATAATCACTACATTTCCAGTCATTTTTTATAGTGCAGGCATCGCGACCTGCCGATGTGCGCACCTATGAAAAAACGTTGCTCATTAAATGAGCAACGTTGTTAAAGAACGCCTCCCAAGTATGCTGCCTAAAAGGCAAGCCTGAAAGGCCTATTATCCTTTAGTTATAGAACTATCATTTCTACAAGTGCAAAGTTAAGCATTCTTTCGTTAAATGCGTAGACGCTTGTCGTGTAAAGCGTATAACTTTAACGTGAAGAATCGTCTTCCTTTTCTTCCTTATATTTAGTCCAAGCGTCTTTGGTCATATACATCTGAATTTTATCTCCGTTTTTTACAATCTTAAAAAGAACTTCATAAGAGACTTTATTTTTGATGAAGCTCTCTGAAGTTCGGTTTGTGCGTCCATGTTCCTACTTTATTTATTGATTCTTACTAATGTTATCGTAAATCGTAGATTACTAAAGGGCGGTATAGGTCCTGTGCCATATTCTCCGTAGGCCAAGCCGTATGGAATAACAAACTCAGCGGTTTCACCTACAGACATATGGAGTAAGGCTAATTGCCATCCTTTTATCACATTACTTAATGAGCATCTGAGTTCGTTGTTGGGTTGATTTATGCTTGAATCAAAAACTTCCCCATTCATCAATTTTCCAGTGTATCTAACAATAACATCGTCTGAAATCGTGCAATGCTCCTTTGTGTTGCCTTTAGAAATACATTTATAGTAGATGCCACCATTAATAGGCTTGAATCCTTCCTTTTGCATTTGCGTCTTATTAATAGCACTTTTCTTACGCAAATTGTCCATTAGACCTTCACGTTTTTCTTGACAGAATTGAACCGCCCATCGTTCCATGCTATCTTTCGGGGCAATCTTTTGGAACACAGCTAATTGATCCATTGAAGAACCAAAATCAGAATACATTATATTTGTGTTCTGATTAAAGGTGAATAGAGAACCCATAGGCTCTTTAGCCATGTTTATGAGTTTCGATACCTTTTCAAAAGCAGATGTAAATGCAACATCTTCCTTGCTATTTGAATCAATCTTTCTCATCGCTATTTGCATGACAGTTTTCAAGCTATCCAAATAAGAAAGTACATCTGCATTTTGATAATACTTTATTCTTGCGTTAATTGCCGAGCTGAAGTCATAGCTGTAGGTTTTGTTACCATATTCATCCTCAACTTCTTTGTGTTCAATGGACGCATTCCAGGTCGTGCCATAATCTGTGATGATAAGCATACTCAAAGCCCCAGCTTTGTTTATATTAGAAGCGAGTTCTTCTTTCTGAGATTTCGCACCCCATTTGCTGTAGGCAAAAAAGCCTAATGCGGAAACGATAACAATGGAAAGCAGTACTATGACCGACTTGACGATTGTGGATTTTTTGATTTCTATTACCATGATTTGCTGATTTAGTATCTCGCAAAGTTAAAACAAAATGTGGAATATAAATATATGCCTTGATGTATGGCAGCAATAAAACGAATTATTTCTATCATACATCAAGACAAACGCCCGGCAGCGTGTTGAGAGCTAGGCGTTACTTCTTTTTCTTAAACACGCCCTTTATTTTTCCAAAGGCTTTCTTGGCAGTTTGCCCCACCGAGCCTGCTGATTCTTTTGCATTGCCCGGTGTCAAATTCTCCTTACTGGGTATGCAGCCTCCTGCTACCGAAGGCGTACTGGGGTATCCAGCCTCTTTTCTGAAATAGGTCACCAAATCGCGATCGGCCTCCTTCTCGGTCTTGACCGTTACCGACGAAGAGTAGGTTTGTTCGCCTTTCATCACAATGCTTGTAGCCCTGTCGCCTTTAAGGGTTATTGTCACGCTATATTTTCCATCGCCCTTCTCCTTTGGGGTAAGGTTGAACGTCTCTTTGTTGCCCACTTTTTTGTAGTTGACAATGTTAAAGCACGGATCGGAGTCGCCGTCCATCCAGAACAGCTTTTTCTCACGACAAATCACATTGCGTCCAAAGTCGGTGTAAAGAAATTCTACCTGGGCCGAAGCGGACAGCGTTACGGCAAAAAGAATGGCAGTAAAGAATGCTTTTGTCTTCATAGTGTTGGCTTTTTTGATGAATTATATAAAGTTTTGGTAATTATCGCAAATATAGTAATTATATTGCCGCTTGTCAAGACATCAGTCCCAAAAGTCACATTTGCTGGCACAAAAACAGGCAAGGGAGCAAGCAGTCGCCACGTTGTACGCGCTAAAACAAGGCGTTTATTTTGCCCAAATCGAAAATGTGAGTATCTTTGCCAAGGTCTAAGGTCTGACACCTTGCAAAAGAGTGTACGACAAACATTCAGACGCAACCTTGTTGACACAAGCTTATTATGACTGCTTGATAAAACATTTTCAATAACCATAATTATTTATCTTTACAACCATGGATTGGTTTCAATCTCTATTTTCAACAACCGACTCGGTGGCTCACATCGTGCTGTTGTTCTCCTTGGTCATTGCCGTTGGCGTAGTGCTGGGCAAGATTAAGGTGGGCAGCGTGTCGTTGGGCGTCACTTTCGTGTTGTTTGCCGGCATCGTGGTAGGACACATCTACCACCAGCTGGGCATTACCGATCCCGACGGCGGGTATGCGTGTCCGGCCAAAGTGCTGAACTTTATTCAGGACTTCGGACTGATACTTTTCGTCTATTGCATCGGTTTGCAAGTGGGCCCGAGCTTCTTCCAGTCATTTAAGAAGGACGGTGTGCAGATGAACATGGTGGCGGTGGGCATCGTATTGCTCAACGTTATCACACTGCTTGGCCTTTACTATCTGGTGTTCGACACCAAAGACCCTACCAGCCTGCCTATGGCTGTGGGTGTGCTTTATGGTGCCGTGACCAACACGCCAGGTCTTGGTGCCGCACAAGAGGCCATCAACACACTTGGCATCGACATGAAGGGGCAGAACATTGCTGCTGGTTACGCCTGCGCCTATCCGCTTGGTGTAGTGGGCATCATTGGCGCAACCATCGCCATTCGTTACATTTGCCGAATCAAGCTCGACAAGGAGGAGGAGCAGATACGCATGTCGCAGCAGGACAACCCCCACGCCAAGCCTCACCACCTGTCATTGCGTGTTGAGAACAAGGCGCTCGAGGGCAAGACATTCTCGCAACTCACACAGTTCCTTGGTCGTACCTTTGTGTGTACGCACTACAAGCACAACGACGAGATTATCTCGCCCACCAAAGATACCACGCTGCACGTTGGCGACGAAATGAACGCTGTGTGCGCCATGGACGACGCCGAAGCGGCAACGGCCTTTATCGGTCGCGAAATTGAAGTGGACTGGCAAGCTGAGAAGGCCCCCATCGTGTCAAAACGCATTTTGGTAACCCAGCCCGAGGTTAACGGCAAAACGTTTGGCGAGATGCACTTCAGCTCTATGTATGGCGTGAATGTAACACGTATCACCCGCCAAGGCATGAACCTCTTTGCCGACCGCGCGCTACGCATACAAATTGGCGACCGCTTGATGGTGGCTGGCCCCGAGGACAGTGTGACACGCGTGGAACGTTTGCTCGGCAACTCTGTCAAGCGTCTTGACCACCCCAACGTGGGTGCCATCTTCCTTGGCATATTGGTTGGTATTATCTTTGGTAGCATTCCGTTCCAGTTCCCCGGCATGGCCACTCCGCTCAAGCTGGGTTTGGCAGGTGGTCCGCTGATTATTGCCATCTTGGCTGGTGCCTATGGCTACAAGTTCCACCTGGTTACCTACACCACCACCTCGGCCAACTTGCTGTTGCGCGAAATTGGCCTCATCTTGTTCCTTGCCGCTGTGGGCATCAAGGCCGGCAGCAACTTCTGGGACACTGTGGTGCAGGGCGATGGACTCACCTATGTGTGGGTAGGTTTCTTGGTTACAATCATACCTCTGCTCATTATGGGTGTGGTGGCCCGTTGGCGTTTCAAGCTCAACTACTTCACGTTGATGGGTATCATTGCCGGTTCTAACACCGACCCCCCTGCATTGGGCTACGCCAACCAAACGGCTAACAACGATGCCGCATCGGTAGGCTATTCAACGGTTTACCCGCTGTCAATGTTCTTGCGCATCTTGGTGGCACAAGCCATTATACTGTTCTTGTGTTAAACGCACCGCTTGCACAATAGCTGAAATTAGCAGGAGGCAAATGCTTGCATATCGTCAAGCATTTGCCTCCTTTTCTGTGTTAAGAAATCTCTAACTCTATTCAAGCACAAATGGGGGCAATGCGTCCCGCAGCAGAATATTGCTTTCAAGCCGACTATTCGTGGGCTATTACGCTATATTACCGATGCGGGACGCATCGCCCCCATTTGTGCTTGAGTTTGAAAGTGAAAAGCCAGTCTATACGGCCCGCCCGCGCTTACACATTAGCCACGCGCATGATGTCGGCAAACACACCGGCTGCTGTCACATCGGCGCCGGCGCCATAGCCCTGAATGAGCATGGGATATTCGTGGTAACGCTCGGTGGTGAGCAGCAAAATGTTGTTGGAGCCTTCGAGGTCGTAGAGCGGGTGGCCCTGGCTGATTTCGCGCAAACCCACACGGCCCTTGCCATCGGCCCATTCTGCCACAAAGCGCCAACGCTTGTTCTCGCATGCAAGGCGCTGTCGTTCGGCCTCAAATTGGGCATCAAGCTCGGGCAGATGCGCCCAGAAGTTGTCAAGCGAGCCATCAAAGAGTGCCTGCGGAATGAACAAGTTGCTCTCAACGTCCTCCACATTGACACGGTAGCCGCTCTCGCGTGCAAGGATTACGAGTTTGCGTATCACGTCCTTGCCCGAAAGGTCGATGCGGGGGTCAGGCTCGCTGTAACCGTTTTCCTGTGCCAAATGCACGGCACGGCTGAGCGGAATGTCAGCCGACAAGGTGTTGAACACATAATTGAGCGTGCCACTCAGCACAGCCTCAATTTTGAGCACGCGGTCGCCCGAGCCACGCAAGTCGCTGATGGTGCTGATGATGGGCAAACCGGCACCCACATTGGTCTCGAACAAGAATTTTACGCCACGCTCACGGGCTGTTTGTTTGAGCATCTTGTAGTTGTCGTAATCCGACGATGCGGCAATTTTGTTGGCAGCCACAATATTTACGTTGTGACGCAACAAGCGGCCATACTGTGCAGCCACCTCCTCGCTCGCCGTACAGTCAACAAACACGCTGTTAAACGTGTTCATCTCTTCAATCTCGCTTATCATGCGCTCCACGCCGCCCGTGCCGCCCTGCTGCATGGCCTCGCGGTAATTGGCGGGGTCAATGCCCTCAGCATTAAATGCGGCATGGCTGCGGCCGCTCACACCCACAAGGTTGAGTTTCAAACCGCGTTCGCGCAACAACTTGTCGCGTTGCGCCGCTATCTGGCTGAGCAAACTGCTGCCCACGGTGCCCGTGCCACAAACAAACAAGTTGAGGTCTTCGTGTTCGCTCAGGAAGAAACTGTCGTGCAGCACATTGATTGTTTTGCGCAACTGTGCGCGTTCTACCACAAACGACAAGTTCATCTCCTGTCCGCCCATAGCGGTGGCGTTGATGCTGATGCCGTTTCGTCCCAACACGCTGAACAACTGTCCGGCAATGCCAGCCATGTGGCGCATACGTTCGCCCACAACCGCCACACTCGACAGTCCGTCCACCAACACGGCCGCATTCATGGCGCCATCAGCAATCTCTGCCGCAAATTCGGCATCGAGCAGCCGGCAAGCCTCGCGGGCGTCATCAGGTGTCATACACAGCGTTGTGCTGGTTTCCGATGAGTTTTGTGCCACCATAAACACGCTGATGCCGCCGGCCGCCAAAGTGGTAAAGATGCGACGGTTCACACCAATCACACCCACCATGGCCAAACCGCTCACCGTGACGGTGCTGGTGTCCTTGACCGATGATATACCGCGGATAGGACGGCCGCTCGGTGCAGCGTCCTTGCGTATGACACTGCCCTTGGCCTCCGGACGGAAGGTGTTCTTTACATATATAGGTATGTTCTTTTGACACACAGGATAAATGGTAGGCGGATACACCACCTTGGCGCCAAAGTTGCAAAGTTCCATGGCCTCGGCATACGACAGTTCGTCGATGGTGAAAGCCCCTGGTATGATGCGTGGGTCAGCCGTCATGAAGCCGTCCACATCAGTCCATATTTCAAGTGCCTCCGCATCGAGGGCTGCCGCCATTATGGCCGCCGTATAATCGGAGCCTCCACGCCCCAGGTTGGTAGTTACATCAGTCTCGGCATCGCTGGCTATAAAGCCCCCCATCACGGCCACCCCGCTCTGTTCATGGCCGAAAGTCTCGGTTATCAAGCGGTTGGTGACATCAAAGTCGAGCAAGTGCTTGTCGCTTTCATGCACGGTTTTGATAAAGCGTCGCGAGTCGTAATGCGTGGCGCCATTGATGAGTTCTGCCACAATGAGCGACGACAAGCGTTCGCCGTATGCCACAATGGCATCACTAATCTTTGGTGTGAGGTCTTGAATAAGGCACACACCATGCAGAATGCTGCGCAGTTCGCCCAGCAGAGCATCGATATTTGCCACAAGGCGTGCCTGTTTTTCGGGAGCTATCACGTCCGACACCATTTGGTGGTGGCGCTCCGTGATGGCCTCCACCTCGGCCAGATAGGCCACATTGCCCTTCGAGGCCAGTTGGGTGGTTTTTATCAGTTGATCTGTCACGCCGCCAAGTGCCGATACCACCACAATGAGGGGTGTGCCCGCACGCTCGACAATGCTTTTTACGTGTTTTATAGCAAAGGCAGTGCCCACCGAACTGCCGCCAAATTTCAGTACTTTCATGCGTCTGTTTAGTTTGTTGACTGAAGTTTCGGATTTAACAAGGACGGGCTGAAAGCCCAATGGAGCACATAGCCCAGGGCAAGCGAAGCGACACCCTGGGGCTCCTGCATAGTAGAGTCTCCGCGCCCTGTAAGGGCAAAAGCTTTAACCCTTTATGTTGTCATTCTTACTCTTGATAGCTAAATTCACAGTCTTAAAGGGATCGCATGTATATTTTGTTCAAGAACTGCGCAATAGCTTAAAGCTTTTGCCCTTACAGGGCGCGACTGCTCCAACACGCGATACCCAGGG
>ERZ1026846.758-NODE-758-length-23586-cov-32.175981_pt1 | contig 23586 bp, 16 predicted proteins | sample MGYA00380153_ERZ1026846 | MGnify/ENA primary metagenome ERZ1026846 (study PRJEB33269, sample SAMEA4719789) | human gut metagenome | biome: human-associated habitat; feature: organic feature; material: feces | place: Cameroon | collected 2013-10 ...
CCTTAATACTATTATTATATTATATTAATGTATCACAGTCAAATAAATTTGAATTTCAAAAGATGACTGTACAATTTTTTGGATTAGGAGTTGCAATATGGATAGCAGTTTTAAAAATGTATCGGCGCTTTGGCTTGAGGATAACAAACTTTTTTGGAAAGAATCGACTTATACAAAGTATCTTTTCATCTCAAAAAATGTGGACAAAATAATTTGCGATTGCTCGCTTGAAAAAATCAATAGCAAGATTGTTCAGCAAACAGTTAATCAAATTTTGATTTGTAATGCAATGTCAATTACAACGATTAAAACATATATTTCTGTCTTAAACAGCATTCTCTCTTTCGCTTATGACAACGACTATAAATGCGTTGAGCATATCAAAATTACTTTTCCTAAAAAGCAAAAGAATGAATTGAAAATATTAACTCAAAAAGAGCAAAAACTATTAACGGCTTATCTTACAAAAAATATTGATTTAACCAAACTTGCCATACTTTTTACACTATACACCGGTATAAGATGTGGCGAACTTTGTGCGTTGAAATGGGGCGATATTGATTTGTTTAACGGCATTGTCAGTATCGACAAAACAATGCAAAGAGTGCAATGTGATGACAAAAATTATAAAACAAAAATTATCATCACTCCGCCAAAAACCACAAATTCAAACCGAATGATACCGATACCGAAATTTCTTGTATCTATCTTAAAATCGTTCAATCCAAAAAATGAAAATGCATATTTGCTGACAGGGCTTGAAGATAAATTTATTGAACCACGGCAAGCGCAAAATATTTTTAACAAATGTCTTTCAGATTGCAAAATTGACAAAATCAATTTCCATGCTCTTCGCCATTCTTTTGCAACTCGATGTATCGAACTTGGTATGGATTATAAAACTTTGAGTGAAATTCTCGGTCACGCTAATGTTTCAACTACGATGAATTTGTATGTCCATTCATCGCTCACGCAGAAGAAAAAACAAATGAATAAGTTAAATAATCTTGTTAAGATTTAATCGCACAGCATTTCTTGGAACTGTCTATTCCGAGAAATGCTGCTTTTATTATTTCGTAAATCGAAAAAATTATTCTTATGAATTTGAGGATTATGTAATGCAGGAAAAATACAATGCAGGATTGATTTCCCAATCATTCTGGTTTGTTGAAATGAAGAAAGTCATCAAATTGATTGATGATGGAAAGTCCGAAGAAGAAATCAAAAAAATGTGTATAGAAGAAAATCTTTTTGGTGCGGCAAAAGAATATCGAGCCAAAAGGATATATGGATACATTTGGAACAGGGTAAAAAAACTAGATAAGACACTGATTGACTTGTTTTGTACTTCTGACTTGGCAACCCAAAAGGTAATCAATTTGATTGCTATTCTCAGGTCAGACCGCTTGTTCTTTGAATTTATGTTTGAAGTGTATCGAGAAAAAAATATACTTGGTATTCCGATAATCGAAGATGCAGATGTAAATATTTTTTTCAAGAATAAAGAAATTCAAAGTGAAGATATTGCAGCTTGGACAGATGGTACAAAACGCAGGCTTCGCTCGATATATTTTAACTATTTGACAGATGCGAACCTTTTAACGGTTATTGATAAGAAGAAAACAATAACCCCGCCAATTCTTGATATTGCTTTAGAACGTTATCTTGAAGTGTGTGGAGAGAGCGCAATGATTAAGGCAATTACAGGGGTGGACTAAATGATGTCGATTGACGAACGATTAGATAAAGCAGAAGAAATGATACAAAAACCCTCGTTTAGAGAGAACAAAGGGTTAGGTAATGAAGTCGGATACTATATCTTTGATTACCCGGCTGAAAAAGAATTGTATATCCGTGAGAGGATAGAATACATCAAGAAAAAAAGTGAAAACTCAGATGATGATTTCAAAGTTGTAGTGTTTGACCTTTACGACATTATGATTGATATTCTTATCAAAAAAGGATATTTAGAAAAGTGTTATCAGTTTGAAAAGACAAAAGGATTTGAGAGAGTATCAAAATCTATCAGCAATATGTTGAGGATAACATCATCAGACAGTCTGATAGTTAATCATATCAGGGATAATACACCGGAGAAAGCGGTTGTGTTTATTACCGGTATAGGAAAATGCTATCCGATATTGCGTTCACATACGGTACTGAATAATTTACATCAGGTCATAGACAACGTTCCGGTAGTGCTGTTTTACCCAGGCAATTATGACGGTCAGGAACTGGTGCTGTTTGGAGAGATAAAGGACGATAACTATTACAGAGCATTCAAGCTCGTGGATTAAGAGGAGAGGGAATTATGATTATCAAGAATATGTTTTCAAAGCCTATTGACAGAGATATTAAAGGCGTAATCAAAGTTGGACAAGATGACGATGCAAATATTAAGCAAGAACTTGAAGAATATGTTGTGACAAGAGAACTTCAGAAGCATTTTTCTGATTTCTTTGCAAGCTATAAGAGAGGAATTACCGGAAATACAGACAAGATGGGTGTGTGGATTTCCGGCTTCTTTGGAAGTGGTAAATCTCACTTCCTGAAGATTTTATCCTATCTCCTTGAAAATAAAGAAGTTGGCGGTAAGAAAGCGATTGATTACTTCGTAGATGATAATAAAATTTCTGACCATATGGTGCTTGCAGATATGAAACTGGCAGGTACGATTCCGACGGATGTTGTCCTTTTTAATATTGACTCTAAAAGCGAAGTGAATGGCAAACAGTCTAAGGTTGCCATTGTTTCCGTATTGCAGAACGTGTTCAATGAAATGCAGGGATTTAGTGGTTCTAATCCGTTCCTTGCAGATTTGGAACGCAACTTAACGGAAGAAGGAAAGTACGATTTATTCAAAGAAAAATTTGAGGATAGTTTTGGTTCTGCTTGGGAGGAATCACGCAGCGATTTTGATTTCATTCAGGACGATGTGGTAGAAGTTCTTGATGAGATTGGTTTTATGAGTGTAGAAGCCGGTAGAAACTTTTGTGAAAAAGCTACCGGAGAATATACATATAAGGTTGAGGATTTCGCCAGACTTGTTAAAAAATATCTTGATAAAAAAGAGAGCAATCATCATATCGTATTCTTGATTGATGAGATTGGACAGTACATAGGCGACGATTCTAAACTTATGCTGAACCTTCAGACTGTAACAGAAGATTTGGGTACTGCCTGCGGCGGTAAAGCTTGGATTATCGTAACAAGTCAGCAGGATATTGATTCGATTACAAAAACAAAAGGAAATGACTTCTCGAAAATTCAGGGACGTTTTGATACCAGACTTTCTCTCTCATCAGCTAATGTTGATGAGGTTATCAAAAAGAGAATCCTTGAAAAGAACGAAGCAGGAAAACAGACACTTACACTGCTTTATGATGATAAGGCGACAGTCATTAAGAACCTGATTTTGTTCAACGATGGTGTTGAAAAGAAATTATATTCCGATAGAGAAAATTTTGCGGACATCTATCCGTTTATTCCATATCAGTTTAATTTACTCGGAAGTGTTCTGACTTCCATTCGTACTCACGGAGCATCCGGTAAGCATCTGGCAGAAGGCGAGCGTTCCATGCTTGCGTTGTTCAAAGAATCTGCCGTAAAGGTTATGAACGATGAACCGGGAACGATTGTGCCATTTAATATGTTCTATGACGCCCTTGAGCAATTCCTTGACCATTCTCATAAGGGTGTTATTTCTCGTGCTTTAGACAATGAATATCTTAACCCGAATCACGACAGAGAGTGCTTTGATGTAAATGTGCTTAAAACCTTGTTTATGATTAAATATGTCAAGGAAATCAAAGCAAACATTGAGAATATAACAAGCCTTATGGTTTCTGATGTGAATGACGACCGTATGGCACTTGCGCAGCAGGTAGAAGACGCATTAAAACGTCTTGTTCGACAGACTTTGGTTCAGAAGAACGGGGATATTTATGTATTCCTGACAGATGAGGAGCAGGAAATCAACAGGGCGATTGAATCACAGAATGTAGATTCTGGGGAAGTTATTGCCAAAGTATCCGAGATGATTTTTGACGGTCTTTATGATGAAAAGAAGTATCGCTATCCGGCATTCAACGGAAGATATGCGTTTGCTTTCAATCAGGTTGTCGATGATAAACCATATAAGGCAAATCAGAATAATGATATAACATTGAAAATCCTTACTCCGAACAGCGATGAGCGAGCAGATGAAACGACAATGAGAATTCTGTCCGGTCAGTCAAACTGCGTACTTGTAGTATTGCCTGACGACAGAACTTTCCTTGATGAAATCCGTTCTGCTTTGCAGATAGAAAAATTTATCCGCTTTGATGCTACAAATGCAGTTACACAGTTTGAAAGCATAAAAGAAGCTAAGAAAGTGGAAATGCGTGAGAGAAACGGTGCTGCAAAGTTGTTCCTTTCAGAAAGTCTGAAGAATGCAGAAATCTATGTGAATGGAGATAAAATTCAGAGCGGAGCAAAGGAAATTGCATCCAAGATAAATGATGCACTCAGCAAGCTTGTTTCAACTGTTTATCACAAATTGTCTTATATTGATGCGGCAATGAGTGAGTCGGATATTCGCACATTATTTAAGAATAATGGACAGCAGCTTACTCTTGCAGGTACAAATACTGCAAAGAATGAATTGGCTTTGCACGATGTTAATGACTATATCGCTTTGAACACACAGCGTCACATGAAAACTTCTATGAAGTCTATTTTGGAACGCTTCTTGAAAGCACCGTATGGTTTTGTAGAAGCTGATGTACAGTGGCTTGTTGCAAAGCTGTTCAAAGACGGCGAAATTGCAATGTTTGTTAATAACGATGCAGTTACATTGCTTTCAAAGACTCCGGAAGAAATTATCCGTTATCTGACACGCAAAGAGTTTAACGAAAAGCTTATGACTGAGAAGCGTGTAAAAGCGAATGAAAAGCAGAAAAAGTCAGTTCGTGAAGTGATGAAAGAATTGTTCAATGTCACTTCCGCAAGCGACGATGACGATGCGATTATGAGAAGCTTTCTTGGTTACGCTTCTAATTTGAAAAATGACCTTGAGAAACTTGAAATTCATTATTCCACACAGCCAGCATATCCCGGAAAACAAGTTGTTGCGTCCGGCAAAAAGTTAATGACAGAAGTTCTGCAAATGAAATACTCGAACGAGTTTTTCACGGGAGTTGACCGCAAAAAGGACGATTACCTTGACTTTGCAGAAGATTACGAGCCTCTTAAAAAGTTCTTCGCCGGCGAGCAGAAAGACATTTTTGACAAGGCTCTCAAGTTGATAAAGATTTATGATGACAGCAAGACCTTTATTGTAGATAGTCAGATTGAAACTGTTGTCGGTGACATCAAGGCAATACTCAAGAAAACAGCTCCTTATGGTGAAATATTCAAATTGCCTGACCTGTTGAATAGCTTTATCAACTTATATGGCAAACTTCTTTCTGATATGCAAAAGCCAATCGACGCTGCCATTGATGAAGCAAGAAAACGAGTCTTTGAAGAACTTGAAGACAAAAAGTGTCACGATAAATTGGCGGATAAATATATTCGCTTGTTCCAAGAAATCAGTGACAAAGCTAATCATTGTGCCAATATCGCTGATTTGCAAAATATCAAGTTAGAAGCAGATGCACTCAAGGTCCGTTGCCTAAATGAAATTAGCGATGAGGAAGCAAAGCTCATTGCTTGCGAACAATCTGCTGAACAATTTGATAATTGCGATTCTGAAACTACGGCGCCTGCTGTGAAAGTGAAGAAAAAGAAAACTCTCAGCATTAAATCTATCAATGCTGCTTCCACTTGGCAGATAGAAAATGAAACAGATGTTAAAAAGTATATTGCCGAGCTTGAAAAGGAACTTATGAACACTTTGGAAGAAGATACGATTATCAATATTGAGTTCTGAGGAGAAATACAATGAATAAAACAGCGATAAAAAACTTTGCCGTTTGGGCAAGACAAAAGCTTATATCGGATATTACATATAAGGCAGGTATGCTCGGTATCAGTGAACACGGTATTGCGGACAAATTGCCTCACTCAACCTCCGACTTGGAATTTTATGATATCGGAACAAAGGATTATGCCGAAGTTTCGGGTAAAGAGATTAAACAGCGTAATGCACTGGTTAATGCAATCAGAAAAAAAGAAAAGGAAAATGGCGACTATAAATCCGCATTTGGGTATGTGGTTGAGGAAGTTGCATATACTTGGTTTAATCGCTTGATTGCGATTCGTTTTATGGAAGTCAATGATTATTTACCTTCCGGTGTTCGTGTGCTTTCTTCCGAGAATAAGGCAAAAAAAGAGCCCGATTTGGTAACGACACCGTTTGATACCGATTTGGAATTTACATCTTATGAGCAGGACAGAATTATCCAGTTAAAAGATGATAATAAACTGGACGAATTGTTCCGTATGCTTTTTATTAAGCAGTGCAATAAGCTTCACGATATTTTACCGGAACTGTTTGAAAAAACCGATGATTATACGGAATTGCTCCTCACCGTTTCGTTTACGGATAGCGATGGCGTTCTTTACCACCTTGTTCACGATATTGAAGAGGATGATTTTAATGTTGAAAAAGAGGGTCAGGTCCAAATCATCGGTTGGCTTTATCAATTTTATAACATTGAGCCTAAAGCTGTTGTGTTCGGACGAAAAGGCAATGCAAAAATCAAAAAAGAAGAAATACCTGCTGCAACTCAACTTTTTACTCCTGATTGGATAGTTCGCTATATGGTTCAAAATTCTCTCGGCAGAATTTTTATTAACGATAAATGCACAGGCATTACAGATGAAAAAGAAAGAATAAATAAAGAAAAAGAAATAGCACAGCAAATGGGTTGGCAATACTATTTGCCTGAAGCGGAGCAAACGCCTGAAGTTAGAGCACAGTTAAATGCTTATCACATTTCGCTTTCAAGTGAACTCACCTCTATAAAACTTATTGACCCGTGTATGGGCTCCGGTCATATTCTTGTTTACGCTTTTGAAGTGCTTATGCAGATTTATCTTGAATGTGGCTATACAGAAAGAGATGCAACTTCGCTCATACTTAAAAATAACCTTTTCGGTCTTGATATTGACGATAGAGCATATCAGCTTGCATATTTTGCCGTTATGATGAAGGCTCGTTCTTATGACAGAAGAATTTTAACTCGTGACATTAAGCCTAATGTTTATTCAATTAAAGAGTCAAACTTTCTTGTTGACTCTTGGCAAAAAATATCGGACGATGAAAAATTCAGGGAAATATTCCAAACAGTTGTTGATACTTTTATCGACGCTAAGGAATACGGTTCAATCTTGAATGTCCCTGATGCCGATTATGATTATGCACTGTCTGTTATAGATGAATTTGAGCAGTCTGTTCCTGTCGATTTTGAGGCTCAAATTCTCCGTGGCAAAACCGATGATGTTCGTGCGCTTGTTAATCAAGCAAAGCTGTTGTCACAAAAGTATGATGCAGTAGTCACTAACCCACCGTATATGCCTGTAAGTAATTCGAGTGCATCACTTCAAAATTTTGTTAAAAAGAATTATCCTGACAGCAAAACTGATATGTTTGCTGTATTTATTGAAAGAGTAGCTCAATTAACAAAGCCTAATCGATATTCGGCAATGATTACAATGCACTCTTGGATGTTTTTATCTTCTTATGAAAAACTGCGTTCAAAAATTCTTGAAACAGATACCGTTAATATGGCACATCTCGGAGCAAGAGCATTTGAAGAAATTGGTGGTGAAGTGGTACAAACTACTGCTTGGATAGAAAGAAAGACCGATTTAAAGCAGTTCAAGGCTACATATAAACGACTTGTTGATGAAAACAGCCAAACAGCTAAAGAACAGGCATTTTTAAATAAAAGTGATAACGCTTACAATATAACCAAAACCAACTTTTCAAAAATCCCCGGCTCCCCAATTGCTTATTGGGTGAGTGAGAATATGTCAAAAGCATTTGATAATAAAAAAATTGGCGACCTATTAGTCACAAGGGAAGGTATGGCAACTGCAGATAATGATCGATTTTTAAGATATTGGCATGAAATATCACTTACCAAACTTACATTTAATGAAATTAACGTTAAAAATATAATAAAATGGGTTCCATATAATAAAGGGGGAAATTATAGAAAATGGTATGGAAATAATGAGTATGTTGTAAATTGGGAAAATGACGGATATGAAATACGAAATAATTATGATATAGATAGTGGACGATTGCGTTCGCATAATTACAACGGAAAATTTGGACTTATTAGAGGAATTACTTGGTCGGCTATAAGTTCAGGCAATATTTCTTTAAGGTATTGCACAAAAGGATTTTTGTTTGACTCAAAAGGTGCAAAAGGTTTTTGCGAAAAAAATGATGATTTACTATATTGCCAAGGGATTATTAATTCAATTGTAGGAAAGTCCTATTTGCAATTGCTGTCTCCTACTATTGATTATAAGGTTGGCGATTTAATACAAATTCCTTTCTGCATTAATGAGTCATCTAAAAATGTAGTTAATTTAATAAAAAATTGCATCAGTAATTCCAAACGTGATTGGGATTCTTATGAAACAAGTTGGGATTTCAAACGAAATCCGCTGGTATGAAAGGGGGGGAATCCGATGACTAATCATAAAGATCTTTTCATTGATTCACAGCATCAAGTAATTCAACTTGATGACGATAAGACCAATCGAATGAAAGCAGAAAGCAGAAATAATTACTATCATTTCTGTTCGTTAGAAACATTAGGCAATATTCTTTGCTCCAAAGCGTTGAAATTCAATAGTATCAGAAACTTTGCTGGTGCAGATGAATATGAACGTAATAATGTTGCTCCTGAGTTTTGGGGGCAGGTTTTTGTAGCATGTTTGACAAATAAAAAAAATTCAAATGATTTATGGAACGACTTTGGCGATAACGGAAAAGGCGCTCGGATTGAATTTGCATTTCCGTCGTTTTTTCACGGAGATGTCTTCGATGCGAGACGGCGGGTTCGCACTATCGGTTTTGATAGAAAAGAACATGAATCTCTTGGTTTTTCAATAAGTTCTGTAACACAGTGTGGATTGACCTGTAATCCAAACAAGTTTACTCAGCCGATTGTAGATATTTCCTTAATGGACGTCAATTATACGGACACTGCCAAAGCAAGCAGTATCTATATAGATGGCAAAAAAGCCTTAAACATATCATCGGTTTCCAAAGACGTTCCGCTTAAATTTTTTGATGAATACGAGACACGAGTCAGAGGTATTTTGAGGTGTACACATGATGTATATATGCCTCCAATATCCTACTTACTTGTACCAATCAATCTAAAATATGTGAATGTTTTCTTTGGGGCAAAAGTTAAGGAAGAAGACAGACTACGCTATTCAGAAATGTTGGAAACCTTGAAAGCAAGTGAAAAGTAGGATTAAACCATACTTTAGGGAGAATTTACTATGAGCATGAAAAGAGGATCTGATATATGGGAAGATTGATTTCCAATAAATACGCCGCATGGAAGCAGGAGTGTGAAGACCGTTTCCAGCAACTCAAAAAGAACGAGGAAGAACTTAACAGTATATTCATTGATATTTATGGCTTACAGGATGAGCTGACCCCGGATGTGGCAGACAAGGACATCACCGTTCACAGAGTATATGACAGCAAAGACGATGTGCCCGAAAGTATGAAAGGCAGTAACTATGTTCGTACTCTACACGACGAAATCGTGTCGCTTGTGTCCTATGCAGTCGGTTGTATGTTTGGTCGTTATAGCCTTGATGTTGACGGTTTAGCTTACGCAGGCGGCGAGTGGGACGAAAGTAAGTATAAAACCTTTATTCCCGATGCAGATAACTGCATTCCAATTACAGACGAGGAATATTTTGAAGATGATATTGTAGGTCTGTTTTGTGCTTGGCTGAAAAAGGTATATGGAGAAGATACACTTGAAGAAAATCTTGATTTTATTGCTAATGCACTTGGTAATAAAGGAAAGACAAGCCGTGAAGTAATTAGAAATTATTTCTTGACAGATTTTATCAAAGACCATATTAAGACTTATCAGAAACGCCCGATTTATTGGCTTTTTGACAGTGGTAAGCAAAATGGGTTTAAGGCTCTTGTTTATATGCACCGTTGGAACGCAGACACCATTGGCAATGTTCGAGTTGAGTACCTGCATCGTATTCAGCGTGTATATGAAAAAGAGATTACCCGTATGCAGGAAATCATCGACAATAGCCACGACAACAAGGAAATTTCCAACGCTACAAAGCGTAAGGAAAAACTCCAGAAACAGATTAAGGAAACAAAAGACTATGATGCTAAAATCGCCCATTTAGCTCTTTCCCGTATCGACATCGACCTTGATGACGGTGTAAAGGTCAACTACGAAAAAGTCCAGACCGCCGATGGAAAGAAAATGCAGATTTTAGCGAAGATATAAAAACAAGTGAGGTGAGAAATATGGTTGACGCTGAATTGATAAAAAACACACTGTATGATAATGGTGTGTATGACGCTTGGCAATTCGTAGTCAATACAGCAAATACTATACAAACTGCTGACTATTGCAAAAATGAGATTTTGGCATTGATTACGCAGATGGGAAAGGAACACGACGATTGGATGACAGAACTGTTTTCTCAGTTGTCATCGCAAGACTCAAACGAAAAGAGAATTACTGTTACTTCAGACAATTTACCTCGGTATAAGGTTAATATAGCAGGAATAGAGGTTGGCAGTTCTTTTCTTATTCAAAAACTTACGAAAGATTTCTTTCAGTATTCTCGCAATGCCTTTGATAGTATTTCTCAAATTGGCAATGCAGCATTTCTTGCTTTCAAACACGAAGATATTGAAAGAGTTGATTTTGGGTTTATGTCAAGAACCTTTAATCAAAAACACAACGGAACATTTCAAGATGTTCAGAATTGGTATGCGACAATCGAGCAAAGCGATGAGTTCAAATACATTGACGCTTTTTGCAATAGGACTAAACACATTTGTGATGTTTATCTTCAACTATCAATGGCATTTATTGGCGAAGGCAACAAAGCTCATATAAATCCTTTTTTCAAGAAGAAGAAACAACAAGAAAAGCAAGACCTAAATACATACTTGAGCAATGTGATAGCCTTTGTGCAAAAATCTTTTGATGACTTTATGGATATTGTAATTCGAGAAGTTCCAAATAAAACTTATGTGGAGAACAGAGTTCATAAAGTCAGCATTGAGCAACAGAAGATGAAAAACAGTCCTGAAAGTGATTTCGCTCTTACTTATATAGATGAAAATCCTAACATTCAAGCAATGCCGGACGAAATTGAAATTTTATTCTTAAGGAAAGACGATGATGGCGATATTAGTAGCAAGAATTGTGAGTTTGATACAATCTATGTGAGAAAGGCGAACTCGGAACATGACTATGTAGGAAAGTATATTGCAAAAGAAGATTATGGTGATGATACATTAGTAAAGTACAGAAGATATACAAAGGTCATAGCTGACCCAAATAAAACTCCTTTATGGATTGAAGCTATGATTGAATGGAAAAACAACAAGAAATTCTATCACGCTAATGGCTTTTTAGATGTGAGAACTGTAAGTGATGATGAAACTTTCTTACAAAGAGTAGGAATTCCGTTTTAATGAATTGAGGTGAAGTAATGGCAGAACTAAACTTAAAACAGATTACAGACAAATTAAATAGTGAGTTTGCAAGTGATATCCGTAAACTTGTGTTTTGGTATGATGCCAATGCGGAGTTTCAGGAGGATATTGACAGTATTGAACTGGAAAATGCAAAAGTTCTGCATCTTGAGCCGGACAACCAGTTTTACATCAAATATTTCTTGGAACGAGAGGATACGACAACCAATTACCTTGTGTATGCTCCGTTTGCAAAACCAGGTATAAGGGACAACCATCTTGCAGATACAATTCGATATTCCAAAGAATTTTTTGCTGACCGTGCTTCCCTGCTTACGCTTGATTTGGGGATTGATGAACGGTACAAGCCTGTCATTCAGCATTATATTAAATTCTTTGCGAATAAAGACAGAACGCAGAAATTCTATGATTTGGAGATAGAGAATTTCAATAGAAGTACGATAGAAGTTGCCTTGATGAGTGTGCTTTGCAAGGATAAGACTGCTTCTTTTGAGGAAGTGTTGCGTTCAATTTTGACGGATGATGGATTGCAGTATAATAAATACCTAACAGAGTTTGAGAAGTATGATTTGCTTACTGCATTCTGGCAGCAGGTAGATGTGACATTTGGATATAATGACCCGAAGCCGACACTTGAAAAACTCGTTATCACGATGTTTGTTACTTATGCGGCTAAGAGTATTCATACGGATATGCCGCAGGCTTGGAAACCATTTATTTCTTATAAATCCGGTAATATCATTGCATTTATGGATAACCTGATGAACAGTTATCTGTATGGTACACGTTTTGATGAGATTTCAGAGCTTATCTATAATACAATCAACGGTAAGAATTATCTGGAGAAGATGGAAGCGGAAACACTTGTAGATTGCAATATCTTTGCAGGTGTTGATGAGCTTCTGATTCGTTGGATTATCGGCAGACTTGAGAACGAGGATATAGGAGCAAAGTTGAATGGAAAGACGATTCCAGAACTTTGTGTAGAACGCAGAAAAGGGCATTTTGGAAAGAACTTCCGCAGCGAGTATTTCATTCTTCAAAATGCCTTTGATATGATTGCTGAAGGTAAGTATCAGCCGGTCAGCGGTATCAAAAACTTGGTTAAGGAATATATGGAGTCAACATATAAGATTGACCGTTATTATAGATACTTCTATTTTTACTTTGATAAATTGGAAGATACCACGCAGTTTGAAAAAATCAGGGAACTGGTTGAGAATATTTATACAAACGAGTATTTGAATCGGATAACAGTGAACTGGAATAATGAGCTTGCAGATGCAGACGGAGAAACAGGACTTACATTGCAGAGAGATTTCTTTGCAAGACATATCAATTACTCAAAGGACAGAGTAGTTGTTATTATATCCGATGCACTCCGCTATGAGGTTGCGCATACGCTGTTTGAAAAAATGCAGGCAGATGAGAAGTGCAATGCTTCTATCGGAGCAATGCAAGGCGTTCTTCCATCTTATACACCGTTAGGTATGGCTTCTCTCCTTCCTCATAGAACGATTGAGTATAGTGATTCTTATGAGGTGCTTGTTGACGGAAAAATGTGTGCTTCAACCAAACAGCGAGAAGCAATACTGCAAGAGTATAAAGTTAACAGCAAGTGTGTTCAGTTCGATGTTTTTAAGAATATGAAGCAAGCCGATTTACGAGCAATATTCACAGGGCAGGATGTTGTGTATATTTATCATAATCAGATAGATGCCCGTGGAGATAAAGCGGCTTCTGAGAATGAAGTCTTTACAGCTTGCGAAGAAGCAATTGAAGAAATTTATACTTTGATAAAGAGGATTGCATCGCAGGCAAATACCTATCATTTTATTGTGACGGCAGACCACGGATTTATTTATAAGAGAGATAAAATTGAGTCAACAGATAAGATTGCCGGAGCTGCTTCAAAATCAAACAGCGTTGGACAACGTTATTCCATATCTGCCGAAGAAATCAAAGCAGACGGCGTTTGCCATACAACGATTGGTAAGGTACTTGGCAATGACGATGAGCGTATTGTATCGTTTCCTCTTGCCTCGGATATTTTCAAGGTTGCAGGAGCAGGACAGAACTATGTTCATGGTGGCTGCTCTGCGCAGGAAATGCTTGTACCAATGATTGATGTGAAAGTAGATAAGGGCAAAAAGGAAACAAGTCTTGCAGAGATTGCTCTTGTAAGCCTGACTTCAAAGATTACAAACCTTATCACGACACTGGATTTTGTTCAGACAGAGCCGGTAAGTGATATTGTGAAAGAAACCAGTTACCGAGTGTATTTCATTGCTGATAATAACGAGAAGATTTCTAATGAGAATATTGTTATTGCAGATAAGAAAGATAAAGATACGACGAAGCGTATGTTCAGACTCCGCTTTAACTTTAAAAACAAGAAATACGATAAATCACAGAAATACTACTTGGTTGCATATGACGATAAGAATGATATAGAAGTTCTTCGTCACGAAATAATCATGGATGTAGCATTTGCCGATGATTTCGGTTTCTTTGAATAATTTGGGAGGTAACAATGGACGAATTGCATAATGATTTGGAACTTAGTCCAAATGAGGAAATAAACAGAAAACTTCGTGCCTGCTTTGATGGGAAAATAGTTCGCAAGGACTTGACCAAATCAATTAAAGAGGGTGCTAACGTACCAGTTTATGTTCTTGAATTTCTTCTTGGACAATATTGTAGTTCGGATGATCCGTCAATTATTGAAGATGGTGTGGCAAATGTAAAAAGAATACTGGCAGACAATTATGTACGACCAGACGAAGCACAGAAAATTCTTTCCCTGCTCCGTCAAAGAGGAAGTCATACTGTCATTGATAAGATTACGGTTAATCTTAATATTAGAAAAGATACCTACGAGGCAGAATTTTCTAATCTTGGAATTAAAGCTATTCCAATATCAGAAGAATATCCAAGTAAGTATGACCGTTTACTCTGTGGTGGCATTTGGTGTATTGTTCAACTTGAATATGAATACATAGAGGAAGATAAAAATGCTTCTCCTATCCATATCCGTAAACTGACACCGATTCAGATGCCACACGTTGACATCAATGAATTGAAACAAGGGAGAAAGGCATTTACAAAAGATGAATGGATAAGCGTAATGCTCCGTTCTATCGGTATGGAACCGGACACACTGACCGAAAGAGAAAGGTGGTTGCTTCTTGCACGTATGTTACCGCTCGTAGAAAATAATTTTAATTTGTGTGAACTCGGTCCGAGAAGTACAGGTAAGTCTCATTTATATAAAGAAATTTCACCAAATAGCATTCTTGTATCCGGTGGTCAAACTACAGTTGCCAATCTGTTTTACAATATGGGAAGAAAAACAGTCGGACTTGTCGGTCTTTGGGATTGTGTAGCTTTTGATGAAGTTGCAGGTATCAATTTCAAGGATAAAGACGGTATCCAGATAATGAAAGACTATATGGCATCTGGCTCTTTTGCTCGTGGAAAAGAAGAAAAATCAGCTTCTGCCTCGATGGTATTTGTCGGAAATATAAATCAAAGTGTTGATGTGTTATTGAAAACATCAAGTTTGTTTGCACCTTTTCCATCAGTAATGGGAAACGATACAGCGTTTCTTGATCGTATGCACTGTTATATTCCGGGATGGGAAATACCGAAATTCAGACCTCAGCATTTCACAGATGATTATGGCTTTATTAGTGATTATCTTGCGGAGTTTATCAGAGAACTTCGTAAAGAACAGTATGGCGATGCCTTGGATAAATATTTCCGTCTTGGAAAGAACTTAAATCAGCGTGACACAATTGCTGTTAGAAAAATGGTCGGTGGATTTATCAAGCTGCTTTATCCTGACGGAGAATATACAAAAGAAGAACTGGAAGAAATCTTAAGGATTTCTCTTGAGATGCGTCGCAGAGTAAAAGAACAGTTAAAGAAACTTGGTGGTATGGAGTTCTATGATGTTAATTTCTCATACATTGATAATGAAACATTTGAGGAATTCTATGTGTCTGTCCCGGAGCAAGGCGGTGGAAAGCTGATTCCGGAAGGAATGTGCAATCCGGGTCAAGTATATACTGTTGCACAAGGAAAATCAGGTATGCTCGGAGTATTTAGACTGGAATCACAGATGATGGCTGGAAATGGTAAATTTGAGCGTTCCGGTCTCGGCTCAGACAGTAAATGCAAAGAAGCTACAAATACGGCATTTAATTTCTTAAAAGCAAATGCTAATAGTATCAGTGGCTCTATTAGTACGACGACAAAGGATTATATCATCAATTACCAAGACTTGCAGGGCATTGGAATGACAGACAAATTGGCATTGCCAACACTGATTGCTTTATCTTCGGTAGCATTAGGTAAACCTGTTGCAAGCAGTCTTGCAGTTCTTGGTGAAATTAGCATTGCAGGAACACTCATTAAGGCTGATGAACTTGCTAACAGTTTGCAGGTTTGTTTGGATAGCGGGGCAAAAAAAGTACTTCTTCCTATTACATCTGCTGCGGATCTTTCAACGGTTCCGGCGGAATTGATTGGTTGTTTTAATATGATTTTTTATTCAAGTGCTGAGGATGCGGTTTACAAAGCTCTAGGCGTTGAGTGATTATCAGTGTTAATAATACAAAAGCGTTGAAGATTTGTTTTCTTCAACGCTTTTTCTCATGTGTATGTAGGTTTTTCGTTAATTTTATGTTTTGAATATGCTTGAACGACCACTATGCAAAATTTTTGAGTCTCGAAAGTGTTTTAAATAGGGCATTTTGAAAATTTACTTATTATTCAAACTGTCTATCAAATGCAGGCGGTGCAATGCGGAAAATTTTAGATATATTATAATTTTATATATTGACTTTTCATTTGTCTTTTGATAGAATAACCTCGGTTAGCCTGTGCTAACCGTAATTTTTATCATTAGGTTAGCTTTCGCTAACTAAATGCGGAGGACAAATATGTTTAAAAGATTATCGATTTCATTGACAGCAATAGTTTTTGCACTTGCACTTACCTGCACTTCATTTAGTGCGTTTGCAATGGGTCCAAGCAAGGACGGCGTTTACGAAGTTTCAGTTGAAATGTGGCACGCAGAAAAAGAAAGAACATCTATGGGTGACAGCTATATTGTTCACACCGCACTTCTAACGGTTGACGGTGATGAAAAAACACTTACAATAGCCCCCGCCAAAACAACAAGTGATATGCAATTTTGGTATTACAAGGACGGCTCTGTTGAGGGCGACACAGTAGAAGTTGAGCAAAAGAAAAATGTTGAAATTGATGGCACTGAATATGAAACTGCTTTTGAATTTCCGATTAAAAGCGACAATGAATTTGTCGGCGTAAAATTTGCCGCTTCGGCTATGCCTTTATCACCGTCTGCAAGAATTAAAATAGATTACGACAGCGCAAAAAGAATCGGAGATGTAAAAAAAGAAACAACCACCCAAAAAGCCACTACCACCACAACTACTACAACAGCACCGGCCACTACCGAGCCGACAACCGAGCCTAAAGAGGAAACGGTTAAAAATAAAAAAGCTCCGATCGCCATTGCCTGCGGCGCCGTGGGTGCGATTGCATTAGTGCTTGTAATAACCGCCGTTATCAAGAAAAATAAAAATGACTGATTGGGACGAAGTATGAAAAAAATATTTAAGAAATTTCAAGTTAAGGATTTTGTATTTTTGGCTGTCTTATCCGCAGCGATGACATTGTGCGGCGGAATAACGATGCCGCTTGTTATGCACACCACCGTTTTCGGACTGCGTAACATGGCAGCCGCACCGATTTATTCGATTTTCGTTGCAATCGGTCTTATGAAAGTGAGAAAGCCGGGTGCACTCACAATTATCGGACTTTTTTCCGGTGCACCGCTGATTTTCTTTTCGACGGTTATGTTTTTTAACAATTTTGTTTCCGCAATTATAGCGGAATTGATTATGCTTTTGATTTTCAGAGGCTATCAAAAGAAAGTTTCCGTTTTCGTTACAACGGGAATATATATGCCGTTTTCACTTCCGATTTCGGTTTTGTTCAGCCTTTGGCTCAATGGGCAAAGTTACGATCAACTTACAGCAAATCCGAAAATTTCAGTTTTAACATCAATCGGCACAATTGCATTGGCATTTTTGGGTGCGGCGATCGGAATGAAAATCGCTGCAGAACTTCAAAAGGCAGGCAAATTAAAACCGTACGGAGAAAACAGCAATGTTTGACGCATTCGAGGTAAAAAATCCGTTTTATCCGCTGATTTCATTTTCAGTTTCCGTGATAGTGCTGATATTCGGAATGCTTTTTTCCAAGAATCTTTTGGCTTTTGCTTTTTCACTTGCGGTTTTTGTGCTTTACTCGGCATTCGGTCTTTTTAAAAGCACATGGAAAATGACCGTTGCAATGGCGCTTTGCGGACTTATTATAGGCGGTCTGTCATTTTTGACAAACAGAAGTTTGGACGCATTTTGGCAAACACTTTTAAGAATGATTCTCTTGGGATTGTGTGCCGTGCCGATGGTAAGCACATCACCCTGTGATCTGACACGATGTCTTGCAAAGCTGAAATGCCCGAGAGTTATAACGCTCGGCATGCTTGTAACACTTAAATTTATTCCGGTTTTAGTGGGTGAAATAAAGCAGATCTGGGAGGCGATGAAGGTCAGAGGTGCAAATATGAATTGGTACCGACCGAGTTGTATTTACCGTGCGTTTATTATTCCACTCGTTATGCGAATCATCGGAATATCGGATACTCTTTCCCTTTCGCTTGAAACAAGGGCATTTACACTTGATGACAGTACAAGCTCGGTATATAAAGTAATAAAAATAAAAGCAAGGGATTTCGTATTTCTTGCCTGTGTTATCGTGCTTTGCGCAGGCGGAGGTGTTATGATATGGGCATAGCGATAAGACTGAAAGAAGTTTCTTTTAAATATGACGGTGCTAAAGAAACTGTGCTTGAAAATATAAATCTCACCGTGGAATACGGCGAAACCGTGCTTTTGTCGGGCGTTTCCGGCGAGGGGAAAAGCACCCTACTTTCGATAATAAACGGTGTTATTCCGTTCGTTAATTCGGGCGAATTTTCGGGCAGTGTGGAAATAGACGGCAAGGATGTTACAAAGCTAAAAATCAGCGAGCGTTCAAAGCTAATCGGCACTGTGCTTCAAAATGCGGACGAACAGATTATTTATGATTTAGTAAACGAAGAAATCGCTTTCGGCTGCGAAAATCTTAATATTGCGTCCGAAGAAATCGACAGACGCATTGAACGATTCACAACGCTTATGCAAATAGAAAAAAACGCAAAAACAAAAACACTTTCCGGTGGTCAAAAGCAACGCCTGATAACCGCTTCTACCCTTGCGATGGAGCAAAAAATCATTATTCTTGACGAACCGCTTGCAAATTTGGACACTCATACAGCACACATTTTGCTGAAAGCACTTCGTAATTTGGCAAACAGCGGATATGCCGTTTTAATAGTTGAGCACAGGCTTGATGTTGTGAAAAACTACATAGATAAAGTTATGCGAATTGAAAACAAACAGCTTTTTACAAGCACGGATATAAACGACTTGAACAGCGGAATAAAAACAATTCCTCATGCCGACGGCTCTTTGCCCGGCGAAGTGCTTATAAAAGGCAAAAAACTTTTCTTTGCCGCAGGCGACAGAAATATTATAGATGGGCTTGATATTGAAATTCGGGCAGGTGAACGAATAGTTTTGCTCGGTGAAAACGGATGCGGAAAAACCACCCTTATGCGCATGCTTGCAAGGCTGAATAAGCCGAATGACGGTGCACTGAGCCAAACAATAACAAAAAGCAAAAAAGCAAACAACAAATGGTTTTCAAAGGTGGGGTATGTTTACCAAAATCCAACCTATCAGCTTTTTATGCCAACGCTTTTAAGCGAGATTTCCTTTAAGGCAAAAAGCGAGGAAATAGCAAGGAAAATGATAAACGCCTTTGGACTTTCGGGACTTGAGCAGAGGCATCCGCAATCACTTTCCGAAGGGCAAAAACGGCGTTCCTCCATTGCTGCCGTCTGTGCAAGCGAGCCGACCGTACTGTTTCTTGACGAGCCGACGGTGGGTCAGGATTACAAAAACCTTTGTAAAACGGTTGAAACCGTAAATAAAATAAACAAGAACCTTGGCACGGCAATTGTTACCGTAACGCACGATAAACGATGTGCCGGTGCTCTTGCAGACAGAGTGCTGATTATGGAAAACGGTAAAATATCAAGGCAAGGCGATTACCACCTTGCAAATGAATTTTTGGATAAATAACTTAATTGAGGGAGAAAAGAAATGATTAAAACAAGACTTATAGAGCAAGTGCCTTCTTCAAAGAAGTACATTGCCCTAACAGTTCTTGCGCAGTGGTTGAAAACGGTTGCAAACATCGTTATGATTTTCATTCTTTCAAATCTACTTGCGCAAATTCTCGACGGTAAAGCGTTTGATTTTAAAAGACTTTTGCCTTATTTGGGCGCAATTGCGGCGGTTATGCTTGTGCGCTATCTTTGCGGATATGCGAGTTCACAGACTTCGTTTTTCGCTTCAAGCGAAGTAAAAAAAGTGCTTAGACAAAAAATGTATAAAAAGCTTGCACGAATGGGAGCGTCTTACAGCGAAAAGGTATCAACATCAGAGGTGCTTCAGGTTTTTGTTGAGGGTGTAGACCAGCTTGAACTTTATTTCGGCAAATATCTGCCGCAGTTTTTCTTTGCTATGCTTGCACCGATAACGCTTTTTGCCGTGCTTGTGTTTGTAAGCTGGAAAGCGACGGTGGTGCTTCTTATTTGTGTACCCCTTATTCCGCTTTCTATTGTTGCAGTTCAAAAAATCGCAAAAAGACTTCTTAGCAAATATTGGGGAGTATATACAAATCTCGGCGATACTTTCCTTGAAAATATCCAAGGCTTAACAACACTCAAAGTTTATCAGGCGGATGAACGCAAGAATGTTGAAATGAATGAAAAAGCCGAAGAATTCAGAAGAATTACTATGAAAGTTCTTACAATGCAACTCAATTCCGTAAGCGTTATGGATATTGTTGCATATGCAGGAAGTGCAGTAGGTGTTGTAATTGCAATCGTTCAGGTGAAAAACGGCGCAATCACTTTACCTCAGGCATTTTTAATCATTATGCTTGCGGCTGATTTCTTTTTACCGCTCAGGCTTCTCGGTTCGTTTTTCCATGTGGCTATGAACGGTATGGCGGCAAGCGACAAACTCTTTAAGTTGCTTGATACAAAAGAGGACGAACACGGAGCAGAAATTCCGGAAAATCTTGACGGAGATATCGAAATTAAAGACCTTTCCTTTTCTTATGACGGTGAAAAAATCGTACTTAACGATATTTCGGCAACCTTTAAAAAGCACGAGCTTATAAGCATAGTAGGCGAATCGGGTTGCGGCAAAAGCACGCTTGCTTCCCTGCTTTGCGGAACAACTAAAGGCTACGGCGGCAGTATAACAATCGGCGGTGTTGAAATAAGAGACATTGATGAAAAAGCACTTATGAATAATATCACAGCCGTAAACTTTAATTCCTACATTTTTGCAGGAACGGTTAGGGAAAATATGCTCATAGCCGATAAAAGTGCAAGTGACGAAAAGATGATTGAAGCATTAAAAATGGTAAATCTTTGGTCATTTTTAAGCGAGCAAGACGGACTTGATACTAAACTTAATCAACAAGGCAGTAATTTTTCCGGTGGTCAAAGACAAAGGCTTGCGATTGCAAGAGCCTTGCTTCACAACACACCGATATATGTTTTTGACGAAGTGACTTCAAACATAGACGCCGAAAGCGAAAACGACATTATGGCCGTTATTCAAAATATGGCTAAAATCAAAACTGTTATTCTTATTTCCCACAGGCTTGAAAATGTGGTAGGCAGTGATAAAATTCTTCTGCTTGATAAAGGCAAAATTGAGGAAAGCGGTACTCATTGCGAGCTTATGTCTTTTAATAAAAAATACAAGCTGATGTATTCCACTCAAGCAGAACTTGAAAAATATGCAAAGGAGGAAGCGTAATGAAAAGAAAACAATCAGGTTTCAAAATTATGATGCGGTTGATAAAACTTGTTAAGCCGCTTGCTTTTTTCATGGTACTTGCAGTTATACTCGGCGTTACAGGTTTTCTTTGCGCCATTCAAATTACTGTGCTTGGCAGCATGACGCTGCTTACAGCTGCAGGTATAAATGGTGGACTTGCAATAAAAACGGGATGTATTTGCATTATTATTTTTGCGGTTTTGCGTGGTTTCCTTCACTACGGCGAGCAAGCGTGCAACCACTATATTGCATTCAAATTACTTGCACTTATTCGTGATAAAGTATTCAAATCGCTTCGCAGGTTAACGCCGGCTAAACTTGAAGGTAAAGATAAAGGCAATCTGATATCGCTCATAACAAGTGATATTGAGCTTTTAGAAGTTTTTTACGCTCACACGATTTCTCCGATTTGTATTGCGTTTTTAACAAGCCTTGTTATGCTGATATTTATAGGAAGATACAGTATTTGGCTTATGCTTGTTGCACTTGCGGCTTATATTACAGTCGGCATTATTATTCCGCTTGTATCATCCAAATTTAACAAAAATATCGGTATGACCTACCGTGAAAATTCGGGTGCACTTTCCGGCTATGTGCTTGACAGTATGAGGGGACTTTTGGAATCAATCAGATACAATTCAACCGATACCCGCCTTAACGAAATGAACGAAAAAACCGATGAACTTAATTCACTTCAAAAGAAATTAAAGAAAATTGAGGGGCATAATATTTCAATTACGGATATTTCGATTATATTCTTTTCAATCACAATGCTTTTAGTTGCAATTTGCCTTTACCAAAAGGGCACAATCGGATTTGACGGACTTATTGTTTCAACCGTTGCAATGATGAGTTCATTCGGTCCGGTTGCCGCACTTTCAAACCTTGCAGGCAATTTGACTCACACCCTTGCAAGCGGCGAAAGAGTGCTGTCAATTCTTGATGAAAGCCCTGTTGTTGAAGAAAACATCAGCGGCAAAGAAGTTGAATTTGACGGTATGGAATGTAAAAATGTAGGCTTTGCATATGACAAAGAGCAAATTCTTGAAAATTTCAATATGGAAATTCCAAAAAACAAAATCATTGCTATAAACGGACCGAGCGGTTCGGGCAAATCGACTGCGCTTAAACTTATGATGCGTTTTTGGGATGTAAACAGCGGCGAAATTGATATGTCGGGTGAAAACATTAAAAATATTAAAACATCATCACTTCGTAACAATCAAAGCCTTGTAAGCCAAGAAACTCAATTGTTTAACGATACGATTGAAAATAACATTAAAATTGCAGATTACAACGCAACAAGAGAAGAAGTTGAAATTGCCGCAAAAAAAGCCTCAATTCACGATTTTATAATGACTTTGCCTAAGGGATATGACACAAATGTAGGCGAACTCGGTGATTTGCTTTCGGACGGTGAAAAACAGCGTATAGGTCTTGCAAGAGCGTTCCTTTGCAACTCTCCTATGATTATGCTTGACGAACCTACAAGCAATTTGGACAGCTTAAACGAGGGCAATATCTTAAAATCCATAAACGAAGCAAAGCACGGCAAAAGCATTGTTTTGGTTTCTCACAGAAAGTCAACGGCAAAAATCGCTGACGAAGCTTATACCGTTTACAGAGGCAGATTATCATGAAAAAAGACAGAATAACACGAGAAAAAGAAATGTTACCCGAAATGGTAAAAATTTATTGTCACGGTGTGCATAAATCAAAAAAAGGAACTCTTTGCAAGGAATGCCAAGAACTTACTGATTATGCGCTTTTCAGGCTTGACCATTGCCGCTGGGGAAACGATAAAAACTTCTGCTCGCAATGTCCCTGCCATTGCTACAAACCCGATATGCG
>ERZ1026846.759-NODE-759-length-23575-cov-5.330357_pt1 | contig 23575 bp, 19 predicted proteins | sample MGYA00380153_ERZ1026846 | MGnify/ENA primary metagenome ERZ1026846 (study PRJEB33269, sample SAMEA4719789) | human gut metagenome | biome: human-associated habitat; feature: organic feature; material: feces | place: Cameroon | collected 2013-10 ...
GTATTTATCGTATTCTTAAATCTTTATACACCGCCGCGCATATGCCGTCTTGCCGCCAGTCTTGCCATGGCACGGGAGATATTCGCCTGTGACATGTGGAACTCCTGGATACTCTGCTTCTGCCGCATGGCTTCCTTGGCTCTCTCCAGCGCTTCCGTTGCTCTCTTTTCATCGATTTCCTCGGGCTTTTCGGCAAAATCCACCAGGATAACCACCCGGTTGTCCAATACCTGCACATGACCGATACCGGACGCTGCCTCTATCCACTCGCCGTCTTCGGTTTCAATATTGAGGAAGCCCTCCTGCAGGGCGATGACCGCATTTTCATGATGAGCCATGATGCCTATGGAGCCATCCACACCGGTCACAACGACCTGTCTGCATTTGCCATCATAAAAGATTTTATCTACGGCTATGACCTGTAAGTCAAAACTGCTCATCCTGTCACCTTCCCTAATTTTCTTTCATCTGCTTTGCTTTCTCGATGACGTCTTCGATGGTGCCGACATTAAAGAAAGCCGCCTCGGGATACTCATCCATTTCACCGTTGATGATTGCACGGAAGCCACGGATAGTGTCCTTTATGGGTACATATTTACCGGGAATGCCGGTGAAGTTTTCCGCCACATGGAACGGCTGGGATAAGAACTTCTGTACCTTTCTGGCTCTGTAAACGGTAATCTTATCCTCTTCGGAAAGCTCTTCCATACCGAGGATGGCAATGATATCCTGCAGTTCGGAATACTTCTGTAAGATTTCCTGTACCGCACGGGCGGTTTTGTAGTGCTCCTCGCCCACGACATCCGCTTCCAGAATACGGGAAGTGGACTCCAGAGGGTCTACCGCCGGGTAAATACCCTGTTCCACAATCTTTCTGGAAAGTACCGTGGTTGCATCCAGATGGGCGAATGTGGTAGCGGGCGCCGGGTCCGTCAGGTCATCCGCAGGCACGTAAACTGCCTGTACGGAGGTTACGGAGCCTTCCTTTGTGGAAGCGATACGCTCCTGCAGCTCGCCAAGTTCCGTTGCGAGTGTGGGCTGGTAGCCTACTGCGGAGGGCATACGTCCGAGCAGAGCGGATACCTCGGAACCCGCCTGTACAAAACGGAAAATATTGTCAATGAACAGAAGCACATTCTGATGCTTCACGTCACGGAAATATTCCGCCATGGTAAGTCCGGTCTCGGCTACACGCATACGTGCTCCGGGGGGCTCGTTCATCTGTCCGAACACCAGCGCGGTCTTGTCAATAACACCCGACTCCTTCATTTCCGTCCAGAGGTCGTTGCCTTCACGGGAACGCTCTCCGACACCTGTAAAAATGGAATAGCCGCCGTGCTCGGTCGCAATATTGGTAATCAGCTCCTGGATAAGAACCGTCTTGCCGACACCGGCGCCGCCGAACAGACCGATTTTGCCGCCCTTTGCATAGGGGGCTAAAAGGTCGATGACCTTGATACCGGTCTCTAAGATTTCCACCGCAGGGCTCTGGTCTGCGAAAGCGGGGGGCTCTCTGTGAATGACCCATTTTTCCTCTGCGTCCAGCTTTTCTCCGTCGTCTAAGGTATCACCGGTTACATTGAACAGACGTCCCAATGTTTTTTCGCCTACCGGCACCTTGATGCCGCTGCCGGTAGCGGTGACTTCCATATCTCTGCAAAGTCCGTCGCTGGAGGAAAGCATGATACATCTGACCGTATGATGTCCTACATGCTGCGCAACCTCCATAACACATTTTTTGCCGTTATTGTTAACTTCAAGTGCATCTTTGATGTATGGAAGATTATCTGTTTCAAACTCTACGTCCACTACAGGTCCCAAAACCTGCACAATTCTTCCTTTATCCATTTGATTTCTTCCTTTTCTGTGCCTTTGCTCCGGCAATAACTTCCGTAATCTCCTGGGTAATGGCTGCCTGCCTTACCCGGTTGTAAGCAATGGACAGGGAACGCAGCATGGCTTTGGCATTGTCCGTCGCCGCTTCCATTGCCATCATTCTGTCGTTCTGCTCACACATATAAGATTCTACCAGTGCGCCGTATATATAACCTGTTACATAGTTAGGTACAAGGCTGTCAAGCACCGCCTCCGGTGAGGGCAGGTATTTCAGTGTTTCTTCGCCTTCGGCAGCATGCACTTCTTCCTTCTGGGGAAGGGGCAGAAGCTTCACCATTTCCGTTTCGCTTTCCAGTCCGTTTTTGCTCTTGGTGTAAACCATGTAGAGCTCGTCCAGTCTGCCTTCGTTGTACCTGACAAGCACTTCCTCCGTAATCACTCTGGCTCTGTGAATGGAAGGATTTTGTGCCGTATAATGAAAATGCCGGTGGATGTGATAGCCTTTCTTTTCAAAGAAGGTACGTCCGATTTCGCCGATGACGAAAAGCTCCGCGCGGGGGGCCGCATCCAGCTCCTTCTGTACTCTTTTCTCCACATCCTGATTATAGGCCCCTGCCAGTCCCTTGTCCGCCGTAACTACCAGATAACCCACCCTTTTTTTCTCTTCCGGGGTGTCCGTGCCAAAGTACCGGGTATTCACATCCGGTATGTCCTTAAGAATCCTGTCAATGGACTCCTGTATGGCAAAGAAATGGTCATCTGCGGCGTCCAGGGTCTTTTTTGCTTTTTTTAACTTGGCGGAAGATATCATATACATGGCATTGGTAATCTTCATGGTATCCTGAATGCTGTGCATTCTGGTCTGGATTTCCTTTGTACTTGCCATATTCTCCTACCTTTCTTCCCTTTTGCCTGATTTCCCGCTCTTTTACTGTGCGGTACTGCTCTTTACTTCCTCCACTGCCGCAAGAATTCTCTCGCCCAGTTCGTCCGTAAGAACCTTTCCTTCTTCTAATTCCCTATAGATGTCGGCATGCGCCGCACGGATATCGTCGAGCATCTTCATCTGGAACTTCTTTACCTTGTCCTTCGGAATGTCCATAAATTTCTTATGGGTAGCCGCATACAGGGTAATGACCTGTTCCGCCATGGAAAGAGGTCTTCCCAGGGGCTGTTTTAAGATTTCCATTAAGCCGTTGCCGTAAGCAAGCTGCTGCTTGGTGGACTCATCCAGATCGGAGCTGAACTGGGTAAACACTTCCATTTCCCGAAACTGTGCTAAGTCGATACGGATGCTTCCGGCTGCTTTCTTCATCGCCTTGGTCTGCGCCGCACCGCCTACACGGGATACGGAAAGACCGACATTGACTGCGGGACGCTGACCGGAGAAGAATAAGGAGCTCTCCAGGAATATCTGACCGTCCGTAATGGAGATTACGTTGGTAGGGATATATGCGGACAAATCGCCCGCCTGGGTTTCGATAATGGGCAGTGCGGTAATGGAACCGCCGCCTGCTTCCTCTGTCAGTCTTGCGGAACGCTCCAAAAGTCTGGAATGCAGATAGAAAACATCTCCGGGGTACGCTTCACGTCCGGGAGAACGCTCCAAAAGCAGGGAAAGGGCTCTGTATGCCACGGCGTGCTTGGACAAATCGTCGTATACAATCAGCACGTCTTTACCTTTATACATAAAATACTCTGCCAGAGAGGTTCCGGCATAGGGCGCTACATACTGTAAGGATGCGGGATCCGATGCGGTTGCCGCTACCACAATGGTATAGGACATAGCATCATGCGCCTCCAGGGTACGTGTCAGTTTGGCAATGGTGGATGCCTTCTGGCCGATTGCCACGTATACGCAGATAACATCCTTGCCCTTCTGGTTTAAGATGGCATCGGTGGCAATACTGGTCTTACCGGTCTGACGGTCACCGATGATAAGCTCACGCTGTCCGCGTCCGATGGGGAACATGGAGTCAATGGCTAAGATACCGGTCTCCATGGGAACGGAAACGGAACGTCTGTCTACAATACCGGGTGCATCGTTTTCAATGGGACGGTAATCGCTGCTGACGATTTCGCCTTTGTCGTCAATGGGTTCGCCCAGTGCGTTGATAACTCTGCCTAAGAAGCCTTCGCCCACGGGTACACCGGCTCTCTTGCCGCTGCGGATAACCCTTGTGCCTTCCTTCATGCCGCTATCGCGTCCGAACAGAATACAGCCGATATCGTCACGGCGGATATCCTGCACCATGCCCTTGACACCGGTATCGAAGATAACGATTTCCCCGTACATGGCATGTTCAATGCCTTTTATGGTTACGATGCCGTCACCGATCCAGGTAACCACACCCACTTCATGCCGGGCAGTATCAAATGCCGACTCGTCGATTTCGGTCTTGAGCAGGGTAATGATATCCTGCATGCTGTCCACACCGGCGGGTCCTTCCATCATTTTTCTGCCAATCTGCTGCAATCTGCCGCGCATACTCCAGTCATATTCATCACTGCCTATGCGGATGACAAAACCGCCCAACAGATTTTTGTCCTCTTTTAAGGATACCGTAAGGTCTTTTGTCCGGTACTTGTCCTGTAAGAAGCTCTTGATCTTTGCGAGTTGTTCCTCTGTGGGGGGTACTACATAGATAATCTCGGCAGAAAGGTTTCCGGCATGTTCTTTATTCCATGTCTGTGTCATTTCTTTTCACCCATTTCTGCAATAAAATCATCATACAATCTGCTGCTGTCTTCTGCGGAAACCTGATCGCCCACCACCTTGGATGCTACGGACACAACCAGATCCTTGATTTCGTCCTGCATCTTGCGCATGGATTTTTCTTTCTCCACTTTGATGGCTTCCTCTGCCTGCTGCATCTTTGCGGCGGCTTCCTCGTCTGCATTCTTTAATACACGCTCGTATTCCGCATCTGCTTTTTTCTTTGCTTCTTCCATCATGCGGTCGGACTCTGCCCTGGCATTTGTCAGGGATGCTTCGTATTCCTGCTTCAGCGCTTCCGCTTTATCCTGTGCCTCTTTTGCATCGTCAAACTGCTTCTGTACCGCATCCTGTCTCTGCTTTAAGATTTTGTTGACAGGCTTGAATAAAAACAGTCTCATGCAGATATAAAGAACCACGATATTCACAATGGTGAAGACCAGATTTATATCCAATCTAAGCATAATTCTTTCCTGCCTTCCCGTTTATTTCAAGAACATGATAATCAGAATCGCAATAACGAAACCGTAAATTGCGGTTGCTTCCGCAAGGGAACATCCCAAAATCAGAAGCTTGGAAATCTTACCGTCTGCTTCCGGCTGTCTTGCTACCGCTTCTGCAGCCTTACCTGTTGCCAGACCAATGCCGATACCGGCTCCGATACCTGTGAAAACCGCTACAGCGGCACCAATTGCAATAAGTGTACTCATAATTTTTCTCCTTTTTGTCTTAAATTCTTGTTGGTTGTTCTCCGGCCTTTTATGCCGTTTATTCCACTGCTTCTTTTATGAACAGGGATGTCAGGAATACAAATACATATGCCTGGATAAATCCGTCGAATATATCAAAATACAAACTGAACGGAATAGGAATAATAACCGGTACCAGTGCCTTTAAAAGCTCCATGACTACGAAGGCGCCCAGAACGTTACCGAACAGTCGCATGCACAAAGACAGGGGGCGGATAAACAATTCCAGAATGTTGATCGGCGTTACGACCGCTACCGGCTGTGCAAAGCTCTTAAGCCATCCCTTGGTGCCTCTGGCACGAATGTTGGCATATTGGATAAGAAAAATACTGAGAAGACCCAGCGCTCCCGTCACGTTTAAATCCTTTGTGGGCGGTTTCATTCCCAGAAGTCCGATGATGTTGGACAGACCGATGTACATCATGACAGTGACAAGATACGGAACATAGCGTTCGCCTTCTTCTCCGATAATGCCTTTTACAATGTTCTGCAGTCCGGTGACAAACATTTCAATGACAACCTGTCTTTTCCCCGGATTTTCCACTTTAAGATTTCTTGTCATGCAGAATGAAAAGATAATCAGAATTGCCATAACAATCCAGCTTACCACTACCGACTCCGAAACTCCTATGCCTCCCAAAACAGGGATTGTAAAGGCCGTATCACAGTTTAACTGGGACATAAGCTCCTCTGCAAGTTTTTCCATCTACCATTCATCTCCTTTCTGTTCCGACATGAATATGTAGGTTTCTTCATGTACAAACTTCTCTTTATGACTTAATGATGATACTTCTAATCCTTAAATCTTTCAAGTAAGAAAATGACAAATTTTTACCAAAAAAGCAAGATATTCGTATCATTTTTAACAAATAATTAACTTGCTTTTTCCGTTCCGCCGTGATTTTTTCCCTTTTACAGCAGTTCCGCAAACAGTCTTAAGAACAACTGCCACAACCGTAAGGAAGCGCTTCTGCCGGTTTTGTACTTCTCCGTTACCTCTCTGCATTCCGTAAAAGTCTTTTCAAAGTCCGCTTTTATATCCGTGACGGCTTCACAATCCGCCATAAAGCAGCCGTTTTCAAAGTGGTGGTACAGGCTCCGGTAATCTAAGTTTATGGTGCCGCAGGTCGCCATGCGGTCGTCCGCCACACTCATTTTGGCATGTAAAAAGCCCGGCGTCCATTCGTAAATCCTGACACCGTTGCGCACTAATGAATTGTAGAAGGAGCGGGTGACACTGTACACTAATTTTTTGTCCGGGATGCCCGGGGTAATGATACGCACGTCCACACCTCTTTTTGCCGCCAACGACAGGGCGTGTGTCATTTCGTCCGTTATAATTAAGTAGGGCGTCATAAAGAAGCAGTACTTCTCCGCTTTGTTTATGATACTGATGTAGACTTCCTCGCCCACCTGTTCCCCGTCGATGGGAATATCCGCATAGGGCTGGATAAAGCCGTTCTGTTTTGCTTCGTAGGGCTGCGCCTGCAGGTATTTTTCCTGCTCCGGTTCCTCGGAAACGGTACGGCTCATGGCATTCCACATCTCTAAAAACGAAACGGTCAGGGAGTGCACCGCATCGCCTTCTATGCGGATGCCGGTATCCTTCCACATACCGTAAGGATGAGTGACATTGAAATATTCGTTTGCCAGATTGTACCCGCCGGTAAAGCCGACCCTGCCGTCAATCACCGTGATTTTCCGGTGGTCCCTGTTATTCAGGAACACATTGAAGCCCGGAAAGAACGGATTGAATACACGGCATTCTATGCCAAGCGCCCTCATTTTCTTTACAAAGCCGGTATTGATAAAGCCGATGGAGCCCATGTCGTCATAGAAGACCCTGACCTCCACTCCTGCCTTTACGCGTTCCACCAGCACCTCTTCTATTCTGTGCCAGCTTTCCGCATCCTCGATGGCATGGTATTCCATAAATATAAATTTTTCCGCTTTCCGCATATCCGCAAGCTGGGCGTCAAGTCCCTTATCTGCGTAATCATAAAAGGTCACATCCGTATTCCGGTACAACGGATAATGGGCATGATTTATAATATAGGAAGCAATCCCTCCTGCTTTCGGGTTCTGCTCCTTCAGCTCCTCTAAAAGAGTTTCCTTTGATGTAAGATAGGGTGCAAGCTGTCTGTCTATCTTTGCATAGCGTTCCCGCATCACCCGGGTGCTGCCGTTTAAGCCCACCAGCAGATACAATGCCACACCCAATACCGGGAACAGCATAATCAGGATAATCCACGGTGTTTTCATGGAAGATGTGGTATGTTTGCCGTAAATTTTCAGTACCAGCACCACTGCCAGCAGTCTGGTAGATATGTCAATTACTTCCGCATAGCGGTTTAGTCTGGTGAACAGTATGACAAAGAAAGCCAACTGCAGCAAAATCGACACTGCCGAAAATATCAGCCTCTTCACACCGTTTTTTGTTTTTTTCCGTCCTTCGTATGTACTACTGCTCATGTTTCCTCATGCCTTTCCAAGCCTGCATTGCATCTGCTGCTTTTGCATCTGCTTTCTTTGCATCTGTTTTCCTTTGCATCTGCTTATCTTTTTGCCAGCTCCCTGCGTGCCAGCTCCAGGCAGCCCATGATGCCCTGGTCGTCATGCAAGGATGCCGGTACAATAAAATGCTCCATGTCGTTTAATTCTTCCGTCTTCACATAGCCCGCCACATATTCCGTTACTTTCCTGCGGATTAAGGGGAACAGCTGCTCCTGATGCATAACGCCGCCGCCCAGAATTACCATCTCCGGAGAGATGACCATAATGTAATCCACAATGGCCTGCGCCAGATAATCGGCTTCCAGCTCCCAGACCTCCGCTCTATCCTTTAATTCCACGGCTTTCTTGCCCCAGCGTTCCTCAATGGCAGGTCCTGCCGCCAGTCCTTCCAGGCAGGTCTTGTGATAGGGGCATTTGCCCTCGTAGGTATCGTCCGCTCTCTTGCGGATAAGCACATGTCCCGCCTCAGGGTGCATCATACCGTGCAGGAGGCTGCCGTTACAGTAAATGCCGCCGCCCACGCCGGTGCCCACCGTCAGGTACAGCACGCAGTTTTTGCCTTTCGCCTGCCCGAAGGTAACTTCTCCCAGTACGGAGCCGTTTACATCCGTATCAAAGCCCACCGGACAGTGCAGTTCTCTTTGCAGTCTGCCCGCAAAGTCGCTGTCAATCCACGAAAGCTTTGATGTGGAGGTAATATACCCGTATTTCGGGTCGTTCCTGTCCAGCTCCACCGGTCCGAAGCAGGCGATTCCCAGTGCGTCAATCTGCTTGTCCCGGAAATAGTCCGCTATCTTCGGCATGGTTTCCTCCGGTATGGTGGTGGGAATGGACACCTGCTCCCAGATCTTTCCGTTTTCGTCTCCTATGGCACATACCATCTTGGTACCGCCTGCTTCCAATGCTCCCAGTCTCATGTGTTTATCCTTTCTTATTTCAAGGCAGCCGCCCCGGCCGCCGTCTTGCGTTTTCTGTTTTCTACCGTCCTCTGCCCTGTTTTCTGCCGAACATGCACGTCTTCTTTTACCACAGCGCCGACAAGTCACTCGGCAGCCGCAGATCGCCCCTCGGCGACAACGCCACGGAACCGATTTTCACACCGTCCGGAATGCAGGAGCGCTTAAACTGCTGCGTCCGCATGCGGCTGTAAAATACGGTGAGGGTCTTTTCTATTTCCTCTTCCGGAACCTGCGGATACGCAATACGGGCCAGTTTCTTAATTTTTTCCCTGCCGAAGCCGTTCCGCAAAAAGTGATAGAGGAAGAAGTCGTGCAGATCGTATTTGCCGATGCTCTCCTCCGTTTTCTGTACGATTTCTCCGTCCTTTCCCGCCGGTAAAAGCTCCGGGGAAATGGGAAGGTCCAACACCCGTTTCAATACTTCTATCCGGTATTCGTCCGCATAGTAGCGGATTAACCATTTTACCAGAGTCTTGGGCACGCCCACATTGACCGCATAATTGCTCATATGGTCGCCGTTATAGGTGCACCAGCCGAGCGCCAGTTCCGACATGTCCCCGGTACCGATGACGATACCGTTTACCATATTGGCATAGTCAAATAAAATCTGGGTGCGCTCCCTTGCCTGGATATTTTCGTAAGCAATGTCGTACACATCCTCGGCATGTCCGATGTCATGCATGTGCTGCAGGCAGGCTTCCCGGATATTTACTTCTTTGAAGGAAACGCCGAAATGCTTTGCTAAATCTTCGCTGATGCTGTGGGTCTTCTCCGTGGTGCCGAAGCCCGGCATGGAGAAGCAGTGAATGTGCTTTCTGTCCATGGACAGCCTGTCAAAGGCTTCGCAGCAGACCACCAGCGCCAGCGTGCTGTCAAGTCCCCCGGAAAGTCCCAGTACCACATCGCTGCACTTTATGGCGCGGAGTCTCTGCATGAGACCTCTTTCCTGCAGCTTTAAGATTTCTTCGCATCGTTTCTTTAACTCGCCGCCGTCCCCCGGTACAAAGGGATAGGGGTCCACGGCTGCCGGGAGTAAATCCTCCCTGTCTTCCACGGTAATGTCCACTTCGATAACATCCGGGCATTTCCCCCACAAATCGCTGTTGTAACGGCAGCGGTCGTTCACACAGCGTTCAATATCTATCACGTCCGTAATCATGGCTTCATCGGTCATGATGTCCGCAACCTCTTTTAATACCCTGCCGTTTTCCGCAATCATGCAGTGACCGGAAAAAACTAAATCCGTGGAGCTTTCTCCCGCTCCGCAGGAAGCGTAAACATAGCCCGCCCGGCAGCGTCCCGACTGCATTTTCACCAGATCGTAACGGTAGCTTCTCTTTCCGATAACATCATTGCTGGCGGAGGGGTTTACGATAATCGTGGCGCCCGCTCTCGAAAGCAGTCCGCTGGGCGGATTGCTGACCCACAAATCCTCACAGATTTCCGTGCCGATCACCACATCGTTCTGTCCCTTCAAAAGCAGGTTTTCGGAAAACGGTACTTCCCTTCCCAAAATAGGAATTTTCTCACAGGTTTTCAAGTCCGCGGACACAAACCAGCGCTTTTCGTAAAATTCGCCGTAGTTCGGTACATAGGTCTTGGGAACGGCGCCTTTGATTTCTCCGTTCTGCAGATAGACCGCACAGTTAAATAGCCTGCCCTGCACATTGACGGGCATGCCCACGCACACAAGCAGGTTGTTTTTTTCGGTTGCCTGTCTGATTTTGTCCAGTGATTTTTCTGCCTGTCTTTGCAGTTCGCCCCGTAAAAACATGTCGCCGCAGGTATAGCCGGTCACGGAAAGCTCCGGGAACACCAGCAACTGCACCTTTTCCTGCAATGCCTTTTCTATATAACGTATGATGTTTTCTGCGTTCTCCTCGGTATTGCCGATAGCCACCGGAAATGTTACCGCTGCCACCTTATAATAGCCATATCCCTTGCGCTCCATAACTGCCTCCTGCCATATTTACCTGTTATCCGTGCTTTGCTCTCCGCCTGCCCGTTTCCGTACATGCCGTCCTTTCCGCTTTATTATACCCATACCCATTGGAAAATACAACAAAAAGAAGTCTTACGGCCTTTTGGGGGAGGAAACCGTAAAACTTCTTTCTGTTGTTACTTTTGAGCTTCTCTTAAGAGCTCTGCCACCTCTGCCTCGGTGGATAAGGAGAGTGCCTTTTCTGCAAGCTCATCCGCCTCTTTTTTACTCCACTTGGAAAGGATGCCTCTCGTTGCCAGTACGGAAGTGGCGCTGACGGAATACTCATCCAGTCCGAAGGAAATGAGAAGGGGAATGAGAAGCGGGTCCGCCGCCGCTTCACCGCACATGCCCACGGTAATGCCTGCTGCCCTTCCGGTCTCGATAATGTGCTTCATGGAACGGAGCACTGCCGGATTGTACGCGGAGTATAAGTAAGATACCCTGGCATTTCCTCTGTCCACCGCCATGGTATACTGGGTCAGATCGTTGGTGCCGATGCTGAAGAAATCGGCTTCCTTTGCCAGAAGATCGGCAATCAGGCTGGCTGCCGGTGTTTCTATCATGACACCGATTTCAATGTCCTTGTTGTATTTTCTGCCTTCGGCATCCAGCTCTGCCATGAGTTTTTTCACCAGTGCCTTTACGGCTCTGACTTCTTCCACGCAGGTAACCAGGGGTATCATGATTTTCACATCCCCGAAGGCGCTGGCGCGGAGCAGGGCTCTTAACTGCACCTTGTAAACATCCTCATTTTTCAGACAGTACCGTACGGCACGGAAGCCCAAGAACGGATTGTCCTCTTTTTCCAGTCCCAGATACGGGATGTCCTTGTCGCCGCCCACGTCCAGGGTACGGATAATCACACTCTTTCCTGCCATGATTTCCGCTGCCTGCTTGTATGCGGCAAACTGTTCTTCTTCGTTGGGAAGCTTGCTTGCTCCCATGAACAGGAACTCGGTCCGGAAAAGTCCTATGCCTTCGCCGTCATTTAAGAGCACCTGGGAAGCATCCTCCGGCTTGCCGATATTGCCGAACAGCATGAGCTTTTCACCGTCCGCGGTAACCGTTTCTTTTCCTTTGTAAATCTGCAGCATTTCTCTCTGCTTAATAAATTCGGCTCTTTTTATAAGGTATTCCTTCTTCTGCTGCTCATCCGGCTCTAAAATACATTCGCCGTGTACGCCGTCCAGCGCCACCTCCATGCCGTTGTGTACCTTGGATACAATGCCGTTTATGCTGAGCACGGCGGGAATCTGCAGCGCTCTTGCCAGGATGGCGGAGTGGGATGTCTGTCCGCCCACTTCCGTGAGGATGCCCACTACGTTTTCCTTTACAATGCCGGCTGTCATGGAGGGGGTCAGGTCCGTTGCCACCAGTACGGTGCCCGCAGGTACCTCTGCCACATTCACATCCGGGGTGCCGGTCAGAATTTTTAACATCCTCATACGGATATCGTTGATGTCCGTCACTCTCTGCTGTAAAAGCTCGTCGCCGGTCATCTGGAACATCTGGATGAACATATCGCAGGCGCTTTCAAACGCCGCCTCGGCGCAGGTGCCGCCCTTGATGGTGCTCTTGGTGATTTCTTCCATGCCGGGGTCTTTCAGAAGGAGAATGTGTCCTTCTAATATTTCCGCATTATGTTCGCCCACTTGGCTGCGCATGGTGTCTGCCATCGCCTGTGTCTTCTTTTCAAATGATGCTACCGCATCTTCGTATCTTTTTATCTCCGCCTCGGTGTCCGTGATGTTTTTTACCACATATTCGGGTTTTGCATCCGATATCACAACCACCTTACCGACGCCGTAACCTGCGGAACCGCCTATGCCCTTTACCATATTTTTCTCCTCTTTTTATTCACCGAAACCGGATTCTACTAATTCCACTGCCTTTGCCAGTGCTGCTTCTTCGTCTGCGCCGTTGCATTCAATCGTCAGCTCTGCTCCGCATTTGATGCATGCGGCAATGATTAACATAACGCTCTTGGCATTGACTCTCTTGCCGTTGTAAACCAGTGTTACATCAGAATTGAATTTGGTCATTTCCTTTGCAAATACTCCTGCCGGTCTCATGTGTAATCCCTGCTCGTTAGTGATTTTTACTTCTTTTGCTACCATAGTCGTAATCTCCTTTTTCTGTTTTTTCAGTATTTTTGGGCGGAAGAGCCCCTGACGGGCTCTTCTTCGTTTATTTATTTTTCTTTCATACCCTTATATTTTTACTGCAAATTTCCTTTTGTTACTTTATTTCTTGCTGCTTTCTTTTGACGTTTTCTTTTACCGCTTTATCTCTTTACTTCTTTCTTTTGATGTTTTCTTTTACCGTTTTATCTCTTTACTTCTTTCTTTTGACGTTTTTATCCGTCTTATCCTTTTTCTCTTTACTCCTGAGCTGGCTTCTTAATAAGTCCCAATAAGATGCAGGTCACTGCAGAACCAACCAGCCAGGAAACAATATACATAAGCGGATGTCCCACGGTGGCGAATACGAACAGTCCGCCGTGCGGTGCCATCAGCGTGCACCGGAAAGCTGCGGAAAGAGCACCTGCTATTGCCGCGCCGATGAAGGTGCAGGGAATAACGTGTCCGGGGTCTGCCGCTGCGAAGGGAATGGCTCCTTCGGTAATGAAACCACAGCCCATAACGATGTTGGATACGGTGGAATTTCTCTCTGCCTTTGTAAACTTCTTCGGGAAGAAGATGCAGGCAAGGGCAATGCCCAGAGGAGGCACCATGCCGCCTACCATAACGGCTGCCATGGAAATGTAGCATGCCTGTACGGCGGGGTCTGTCAGGCTTGCGCCTGCTGCCAGCAGCTCGCTTGCGGTACCGAGTACCATGGTTCCGTATACATAAGCCGCCTTGTTAATGGGACCTCCCATGTCAACCGCCATCATACCGCCTAAGATTAATCCTAAGACAATCAACAGATTCTTCTCTGCCAGAGCGCTTAACATGTTGCTGAGTCCGGTATTTACCACGCCGATTAACGGGTTAAAAATAAAAATCATCAGTACAGCTGTCACAAACATGCCGACCACCGGATAGATCAGTGTAGGCTTGATTCCCTCTAAGGACTGGGGCAGCCTGTCGCAGAGTTTTCTTAACAGAAGCACAATGTAGCCGGCTAAGAAACCTGCCACGATACCGCCTAAGAAACCGGATACGGTATTGCCGCCTGCAGGACCGGTAAACCCGAACCTTGCAATGAAATTCTGGAAACCGGAAAGTCCGTCATTTGCCCAGGCATAACCTGCCACTGCCGCATTACCGGAGGATGCTAAAATACCTCCCAGGAAGCCTACCGCAAGTCCCGGTCTGTCCGCTATGGACTCTGCAATAAAGCCTGCGAGAACCGGTACCATAATACCCATTGCCAGTCCGCCCGCATATTTGAAGAATGCGGAAAGCGGGGTGCAGGAACCGAAGCTGCTGCCGCCGGTTGCACCGTAGCCACACAGGGTATCGATTAAAAATGCCAGTGCCGTCAGGATACCGCCGCCGATAACAAAGGGAAGCATGTGGGATACGCCGTTCATCAGGTGTTTGTAAATCCGGCTGCCGATGCTGCCGTCCGCTTTGGAGTATGTCTTTGCCGCACCTTTTTCATGATGAACGGGAACCTCGCCGCTCTCGATTTTCTGAATTAACTCTGCCGGCTTGTGGATGCCGTCCGCTACCTTTACAAACAGTACCGGCTTTCCGTCAAATCTGGCTGTCTCCACATTTTTGTCCGCTGCTACGATGATGCCGTCGCAGGCTGCGATTTCTTCATCGGTCAAAATATTCTTGGCGCCGCCGGAGCCGTTGGTCTCCGCTTTCACGGGAATGCCTAACTTCTTTCCTTCTTTTTCCAGCGCTTCAGCTGCCATGTAGGTGTGGGCAATGCCGGTGGGACAGGCGGTAACCGCCAAGACCTTGTAGGCGGGGGCTTTACTGGCTGCCGCATCTGCCTTCTGCTTGCCAGTGCCTTCGCTGCCTGCCGCATCTGCCTTCTGCCCGTCAGTTGCTTTATCGTCGGCTCTCTGCTCATCTTTTGCAAATTCTTCGGGGAATTTGGCTGCCTCGTACTTGTCGCAGACCTTTAAGAATTCATCCACATTCTTGCTTGCTAACAGTTCCTTCCTAAAGTCCTCGTCAATCAGAAGCATGCTTAACCTGGAAAGCACTTCCAGATGCACATCGGAGCCGCCCTCCGGTGCCGCGATCATAAAAATCAGGTTGGTGGGTTGTCCGTCCAGGGAGTCGTAATCCACACCTTCCGGCACGGTCATGGCTGCCAGACCGGCTTTTGTTACAGCTTTATTTTTTGCATGGGGAATGGCAATGCCTTCACCGATGGCGGTGGAACCGCTCTCTTCCCTTTTTACAATTCCTTCCTTAAATACTGCCTTGTCGGTAATGTTTCCCACCCTGGCATGTAAATCCACCAGATAATTGATGGCTGCGTCTTTGGAGTCCACTCTTACCCCGAGAGAAACGCTGTCTTTTTTTAACAGTTCTGTAATCCTCATATGAATACCCTCCTTACTTATAATGTTTTTAATAATTCCTCTACCTTATCCATGGTTGCCAGTCCTTCGGAGAATGCGGTTGCACTTCCCGTTGCCGTACCGAACTTCAACGCCTTAAGGTAATCATGTTCCTTGAAATAGCTTGCCACAAATCCTGCCACCATGGAGTCACCTGCGCCTACAGAATTGACTACCGTGCCTTTGGGAACTCCCATTTTATAGACTTCCTTCGTTTCTGTCAGTAAGATTGCACCATCCCCTGCCATGGAAATGAGTACGTTCCGGGCTCCTCTTTCCTGCAGCTTTTTCGCATATTCCACGATTTCTTCATCTGTCTTTAAGACCACTCCGAACATTTCTCCCAGTTCGTGATTGTTGGGTTTTATCAGGAACGGATGATATTTTAGGACATTCAGGAGAAGGTCCTTTGTGGCATCCACCACAATGCGGATTTCCTTATCCTTCAGTCTGTCCATAATCTGCTCATATATATCGGAAGGCAGGGAGGCCGGTATGGTTCCCGCCAGCACCAGGCAGTCTCCTTTTTCCAGCCTGTCAAGCTTTTCAAACAGCTTTTCTACCTTCTCCATGCTGATTGCCGGTCCCTGTCCGTTAATCTCGGTTTCCTGCTCTGCTTTGATTTTCACATTGATGCGGCTCATGCCCTCCGGCAGTTTTATGAAATCGGTCGCAACGCCCATATTTTTCACGCCTTCTTCGATTTCCTTTCCGGTAAAGCCGGCTACAAACCCTAATGCCACGGAATCCACTCCGATGTTTTTTAAGACAGTGGAAACATTGATGCCTTTGCCGCCGTAGTAAACGGCTTCCGCACTGCTTCTGTTTACCGTCCCCAATTTTAAGCTTTCCATTCGGATTACATAATCCAGTGCGGGATTAAATGTCACTGTGTAAATCATAATTTCATTACCTCCTTTATCACGGTTGCATCCGCATATTTGTCATTCAGTAAACGATCCGTAATCACACATGCTTTTTCGATGCCTGCAAAGGTAACTGCCGTCACCTTGTCGAATTTGCTGTGGTCGGCAAGCACCATGCGGGCGAAAGACCGGTTTACCGCTTCCATTTTTACGGCACCTTCCTCCAAATCCGTGGTGGTGAACCCGTAATCTAAATGAATTCCGTTGGTTCCTAAGAAGCATTTCGTGAAATTGAATTTTTTCATGTTCTGCACGGCTTCCGCTCCGATGATAGCCTCTGTGGCGGGTTTCAGTCTGCCGCCGATGATGTAAGTCTTTAGGTTTTTATTCAGAAGTTTTTTCGCATGTGCGATACCGTTTGTAATAAATGTTGCCTTAGACTCTCCAATATATTCAATCATCCATTCAGTACTGGTGCCCGCATCCACAAATACAAAATCGTCATTGTTTATCATGGCTGCCGCATATCTGCCGATGGCTTTCTTTTCCTCCACCTGCATGTTTACCTTGTCTGAAACGGTGGGCTCACTTGTGATGTACTCCCTGTCCATGGCGGTCGCACCGCCGTGCACTTTTTTCAGCTTTCCCATTTCATCCAGTGTATTTAAGTCTCTGCGGATGGTGGACTCCGACGCTCCTAATTTTTCCACCAGTTCCGTAACGCTCACGGCGTTTTTCATACGCAGCTCTTCCAAAATCGCTGCAAATCTTTCTTCTGTCAGCATGCATTGCCTCCTGTGGACTGTTTCCTGCTTTCTGTTCCCTGCTTTCATTTTCCGTCATTTCCGTTCATCTTTATTGTCATATTAGCATCATTTTCAGTCATTGTCAATCATATTTTGAAACTTTTTGACTGTTTTTGATTGTTTTTGTTTTGTTTTATTTGTTTTCGCTTGATTTCACCGTTTTATGGGCGTACAAAAAGCAATCTCCTCTAAAATATGTCCTAGAAAAGATTGCTTTTGACGGTTTTTGATTGAGTGTTACATGGATGTCGGTGGAGTGTTGCCTGGATGTCGGTGGAGTGTTGCCCGGATGTCGGTGGAGCGTTGCCTGGCTTGGTTGTTGCCTATTAAAGTTTCCTGCTGCGTGTGAATGCTTTTCCCTTTGAGTGCATTTGAAGCAAATTGGGCTTTTTTCTCATTTTGCTTCCTATTTTTCTTTTACATTTAAAGCATATTTTAAGATATCAGCTATTTGCTGCAAGCATTCTATTATTCTTTAAAGCATTCAGAAAAATATCGCGTATTTGCTGTTTTTTTGACGCATTATTTTAAAGCATTTTCCTCGTTTTGCTGCATTTTGCATGCTTTTCTTTAAAGCAATTTTCCTTTTTTCCCAAAAATGCTTTTCGTCCTTGTTTACTCCGTGAAGCATTTTAAGACATTTTGTGTTTTTGCTTCTTTACATCTTATTTTCTATAAAGCAAATTGCTTTTTTCACAAAATCTGCTTCCTCATTTACCGAAATGCTCTTTGGCAAATTCCATATCCTGCACCAGTTCCATGGTGCCCATATATTCTCCGCTTTCGTCCCGGACTGCCATATAGATTACCAGCATGGTTCTGCCGCCCTTGTCCATCCATACCGGTACCCTGTCCAGAGTCCCCTCCCGCAACTCGCCGATAATTCTGCGGACCATGGTCTCCACCTTGGGCGGGTGGCAGGTAAATACGCTTCTGCCGAGCGCCATCTGCGCACGTTTGAAAACCTTGGGACCTTCATTGAAATAACAGTTCCTGTCTTCTGCATCAATGAAGGAAATTTCCAGTGGAATGGTATTTAAGAGTGCGGTAAGCTGCCGGATGGTCATGTGACCGCCCGGCATGTGAATAACGCCGTCGGAGAAATTGCTGCCTGCCCTGTCCTCTTCTCCCTCTGAAGCCTGACCGTCCTTTGTGCCCTTAAATACCGTTTTTTTCGCTTCCTTCTCTTTCCGGAGCCAGTTTTCCGCTTCTTCCCAGACTTCCCCGTGCACGCCCAGGCAGTCTGCGTAGTCCTTGGCATCCCGATAAATTCCCATCCAGTCTTCTTCCGTGAAATTAACGGCACAGTTCGGGAACAAAATATGATTTTCCTTATAAATCATTTCCTCCGCACGCATTAGCACCTTCTGCAGCCGTTCCAGCCATTTTACATCCCATTGAAGGCTTTTGTCAGCCATTTTTTTGCTACCGGTTGTCTCTTGCTCTGCCGTTTCTTTTCCCCTACAGTCAACTTCGTTCTGCTCTGTTTCTCTTCCCTTGCTTTCAGTTGCTCTCCGCTCCGCTGCTTCTCTTCCCTTCTGCAACGCCTTACATAAGGCACCCAGTTCGTCCCGGATTTCATCATCGGCTGTCCACATGACGGCAGACGGACCGGCAATTCCATATCTGGCGTTCAGATGCGGGTACAGTAAGTCCCCTTTTTTTGCATAATGCACGGCAACCTCGCGGATTTTAAGAAGCTGTGCAGCGATTTGAGGCAGGTTTCCGGTGTCCACCTGCTTTTCATCAACAGGAAATTTTCCGGTGTCTGCCTGCTTTTCATCAACAGGCAGGCTTCCGCTGCCGGTTGTCTCGTCAGTATCGTGAAGTAATTCCTTCATCCGGTCAATCAGCTTTGTCAGGGCTCCGTTTTCCCTGGTAAAGGTCTGCAGAGGATGTCCCTTTACCTGACTTAACGCCGCGGATTTTTCATGCTTGTTGCTGTAATCGGTGGTTCCGTGGAAAAGTGCCGAATGCACATCGCACAATTTCTGCACCTCCGTAATAGGTGTTCCTTCTGCCAGAATGGCTTCTTCCGCTTTCATAATTTCAGAGGCTTCCACTCCCTGAAATTCCGCCGCAAAATCCTTCCTGACCGCTTCCAGGCTTTCCCCTTCGCCCAGTCTTTTCAAATAGGATTTCAGTTTTTCTATTCTGTCGATTTGTATATTCTTTTCCATGTCTGTCTCCTTTCCATTTCTGCTGCTCTGTAAATTACGCGTCTCTCAAAGTTACGCGTCTCTGCAAATTACGCGTCTCTGCAAAGATGTTATCCCAGTAGTTCCCGCAAATCTTCTTCCGGTGTGGTAATGGGTCCTATTCCATAGTTTTCAACCAAAAACTGCAAAATATTCGGAGATAAAAATGCCGGAAGTGACGGGCCCAGACGAATATTTTTAATACCCAGATGCAGAAGGGTGAGCAAAATACATACCGCCTTCTGTTCATACCAGGACAATACAAAGGACAACGGCAGTTCATTCACGGTACAGCCGAAGGCTTCTGCCAGACTCACCGCCACACGGATGGCGCCGTATGCATCGTTGCACTGCCCCATGTCCATCAGTCTTGGCAGTCCTCCGATTTCTCCCAGCGCCAAATCGTTAAAACGGAATTTACCGCAGGCAAGTGTCAGCACAATGGAGTCTTCCGGCGTCTGTTTTACAAACTCTGTGTAATAATTTCTGCCGGGCTTTGCCCCGTCGCAGCCCGCCACCAAAAAGAAGTGCCGGATTTTTCCTTCTCTTACCGCTTCCACCACAGTGTCCGCATGGGAAAGAATTGCCGCATGCGAAAAGCCCGTAGTAACTTCTTTGCCGCCGTTAATACCTGTAAATTCCATGGTTTCTGCAAAGCCGCCGAGTGCCAGCGCCTTCTCAATAACCGGTGAAAAGTCCTTGCTGCCGTCCGGCATTTCTTCTATATGCACGCAGCCCGGAAAGGCAACCACTTCGGTAGTAAACACTCTGTCACGGTAGCTGTCCTTAGGCGGCATCAGGCAGTTGGTGGTAAACAGAAGTGCTCCCGGCAGTCCGTCAAATTCTTTTTGCTGGTTCTGCCATGCGGTGCCGTAGTTGCCCTTCAGATGCTTATATTTTTTAAGCTCCGGATACGCATGCGCAGGCAGCATTTCGCCATGGGTATAAATGTTGACGCCTTTTCCTTCCGTCTGCTCCAACAGCATTTTCAAGTCCTTCAGGTCGTGCCCGGTCACCACAATAAACGGGCCTTTTTCCACACATAACGGCACAGTTACGGGCTCCGGTGTGCCGTAGCTTTCCGTGTTGGCACGGTCCAAAAGCGCCATACATTTTAAGTTGATTTCCCCGACTCTTAAAACCGTGGGCAAAAGTTCTTCCTTTGTTTCTTCATAACCGATTTTATACAGAGCCTCACAGAAAAACAGATTGATTTCCTCATCCGTATAACCCAGCATCAGGGCATGATATGCATAAGCCGCCATACCGCGGATGCCGAAAAGAATTAAGGATTTTAAGGAACGGATATCCTCCTCCGCCTGCCACAGATTATCCAAAGTGTAGTCATTTGTTTTTCCGCAGGGAGTTCCACAGGCACTGCAGCCGGGACTCAGTCTGTTCTTTTCCTTTTCCACCTTATCTATCATGTTCTGAATGGCTTCGGCATCAAAGCTCACATTCGTAATGGTCGCAAACAGTCCCTCTGTTATCATGCGGAAAGTTTCCGCACGAAGTCCCTGTTCTCCTGTTGTTTTTCCTTCCGTTGCTCTTGCCAGACCGATAAGAGCTCCTGTCAGTTTATCCTGTAAATTTGCCACGTCCGCGCTTTTTCCGCAAACGCCGATATTTCCCACGCAGCCGCTGCATCCTGCGGTCTGCTCGCACTGATAACAAAACATCTGCTGTTCCATAATCATTTATCTCCTTTTCTTTATTTTCGTACCCGTCAAGATTTTTTACCCATCAAATCCTTATGCGCAGGTTCTTTTTCACCTCGCCGGATATGTCTTGCATATTTCCTGCTCATTTTATTATAATAAAAAAAAATTGTATGTTTGAAATCAAACAAAACGAAAGGGAAATTATGGAAACAAAGCATAACTTTTCGGCTTATCTTCCTATATTAAAAAACAGTCCGTTGTTTCAGGGACTCTCCGACGGGGAAATTCTGTCGGTGCTGCCCTGCGTTGCCGATAAACTGCTTTTCGTTCCGGATGGGCAATATGTATTCCGTGCCGGCGAAAGCATTTCTTCCATGGGACTGGTCTTAAGCGGCAGCCTTCTTATCATTCAGGAAGATGTCTGGGGACACCGCCATATGATACACAAAATCACTGCCGGAGATATTTTCGGCGAACCCTATGCCGCCGTTCCGGATACGCCGCTTGGAAGCAGTGTGGTTGCCGAAAAAGACTGCGAAATTCTGCTGCTACATGTGCAGAAACTGCTTTCCGTATGCTCCTCCGCCTGTTCCCGCCACACGCGCCTGATACAAAATCTGGTGACTATTCTTGCCGGCAAAATCCTGGTGTTCAACAACAAGCTGACCCATTTAAGCAAGCGCTCCACGAAAGAAAAGCTGCTTTCATATCTGTCGGAAGAGTCCATCCGTCAGGGCTCTTTATCCTTCTCCATTCCTTTTGACCGCCAGCAGCTTGCCGATTATCTTTGCGTGGAACGTGCCGCTCTATCCGTCGTCATTTCCAAGCTGCAGAAAGAAGGCGTTCTTTCCGCCGAGAAAAACCACTTCACTTTAATCTTTAATTAAAAAAGTCCGTTTCCCTCGAAAACCGGAAAACGGACTTTTCTTTTACAACAATCCCTGTATTAAAATAATCAATATCAGAACCGGAAGAATGAACTGGAAATACGGTCTTAAGAACTTTGCAATTTTAAGTCCCTTTCCGGTATTCGCCTCTTCTATATAATTATCGAATCCCCAGCCCCATTTGGTTACACAGAACAACAGATAAATCAGGGAACCGATGGGAAGCAGCAGGTTACTTACAATAAAGTCCTCGCTGTCGAGCACATCCCTTCCGCCAATCAGATGCAGATTGCTCCACACATTGTAGCCTAAAACGCAGGGCATACTTGCCACTAAAATAATAATGCAGTTTATCAGAGCTGCCTTTCCGCGCTTCCAGCCAAACATGTCCATACAGAAAGACATGATATTTTCAAACACCGCAATAACGGTGGAAAAGCTTGCGAACGTCATAAACAGGAAAAACATGGCTCCCCAGATGCGTCCGCCAGGCATATTAACAAATACATTGGGCAGTGTCACAAAAATAAGTGCAGGACCCGCACCTGCCTCCACATCATAACTGAAGCATGCTGGGAAAATAATCAGTCCTGCCATAATTGCCACAAATGTATCCAATGCACAGATGCGGATGCCTTCCCCTGCCAGCGTATGCTCTTTTCCCATATAGCTACCGAAAATTTCCATAGCCGCCACGCCTAAGCTTAACGTGAAGAAGGACTGGTTCATAGCCGCTGTGATTACATTTTTCAGTCCTGCTACCTGTACGGTTTTCATATTCGGCACCAGATAAAACCGGATACCTTCTCCCGCGCCGGAAAGTGTAAAGCTGTGCACAGCAAGCACCACAATCAACACTAACAGGGCGCTCATCATGACCTTACTGATTTTTTCAAGTCCGTTCTGCACACCCTTACTGCATACCAGGAAACCAAGCAGCACCGTAAGCACCATCCAGAACGTCATTTCCTTCGGATTGGCAAGCATACTGTTAAAGATACCACCGGACTCCTCTGACGTCATGCCCGCCTTAAACTGACCGGTCAGAAATTTATAAAAATAATCAACCATCCAGCCGGACACCGTTGTATAATACATCATCAGCATATAGCAGCCGAAAATCGCCATCCAGCCGTGCAGGTGCCATTTGCTGCCTTTCTTTTCCAATTCCTTATAGCCCTGTACCGCACTTTTTCTGCTGGCTCGTCCTACCGCCAGTTCCATGGTCAGTACCGGCAGTCCCATACCCACTAAAAACAGCAGATAAAACAATACGAAAAATCCGCCGCCGTTTTGTCCTGCCACGTAAGGAAATCTCCAAACATTTCCGATTCCGATTGCACATCCGGCACTTACCAGTAAAAATCCCAGACGTGACTTAAATGATTCACGTTTCATTGACCCGCTAACTCCTTACCCTTTCATTGCTCACGAACTCCTCAGTTTTTTCACTATCTAACTTGTCAAATCCTGTTGAAGACCGCATAAATCAGTTTATCTGTAAGAAATAAAACTGTCAACTGAATTGTATCGCATACTTATTCCTTTCCTTATGGCAGGCACTTTTTCCCTTGTTATCTCTATGCGTGCCTATCCTTTTTTCTTTGATAGGCACTTTTACTCTTCCTTCCTCTCTCCGTGCCTACCCTTTTTTCTCTGATAGGCACTTTTTGCTTCCTCTCTTCTCTCCGTGCCTACTCTGTCTTTTTTCGTAGGCACTTTTGCTCTTCTTTCCTCTCTCCGTGCCTACCCTTTTTTCTTTGATAGGCACTTTTTGCTTCCTCTCTTCTCTCCGTGCCTACCCTTTTTTCTTTGATAGGCACTTTTTGCTTCCTCTCTTCTCTCCGTGCCTACTCTGTCTTTTTTCG
>ERZ1026846.760-NODE-760-length-23561-cov-22.903216_pt1 | contig 23561 bp, 12 predicted proteins | sample MGYA00380153_ERZ1026846 | MGnify/ENA primary metagenome ERZ1026846 (study PRJEB33269, sample SAMEA4719789) | human gut metagenome | biome: human-associated habitat; feature: organic feature; material: feces | place: Cameroon | collected 2013-10 ...
CTATCCTCTTCGTCGGCAGCGTCAGATGTGTATAAGAGACAGATTTCATATTATTTGAATATGCTATTTCACAATGGTATAATTAGCTTAAGCAATTTCGACACCAAATAATAGGAAAGGATTTTTACACATGAAAAAGAAATTATTGCCTGCACTTATAGTAACCGGACTTATTATCCTCGTTGTAATAATAATGGGTATAACTGCTCTTATCAATAAATACACCCCTACGAAAAAGACAGAGGATCTTAAAGAGTATTTCAATATCTCTTCTGATGATGAGGCTGCTCTCATTGTAGATAATGAGCTATCCGATTACAAGGCTAAAATAATAGATAAAAAAATATACGTTGATTACAAATTTGTTCACGACTCATTAAATTCCAGATTTTACTGGGATGCAAATGAGAATGTGCTTCTTTACACAACCGCATCTGATATCATCTCAGCGGCGGCTGACAGCAATAGCTACAGTGTCACCAAGCAGACCAATGACTTTGGCTATCCGATTGTGAAAGCCACCTCTGACTCTGCGCTTATCGCTTTAGACTATGTAAAACAGTACTCCAATATCACCTTTAAGTCATATGATGACCCGGCACGCATCGTCATCACAAGCAAATGGGATGAAATAGACAGTGCCACTGTAAACAAGTCTACCCAGGTCCGCGTGAAGGGCGGCATAAAGAGCCCTATTTTAAAAGAGGTGAAAAAGGATGACAAGATTACTATTCTTGATTCCGGTGACAAATGGGATAAGGTTGCCACTGAGGATGGTGTTATTGGATATATAAAGAGCAAGGCTCTGTCCGAGAGCAAAAAAACCAAGCTTACGAATCCTGACTATGAGGAAGAGACCTTTACGCATATCAAGAAGGATAAGGATATCTGTCTTGCCTGGAATCAGGTAACAAGCCAGTCAGCAAACAGTAAAGTGCCCCAGGTAATTTCATCAACCAAGGGCATAAATGTAATGTCACCAACTTGGTTTTATTTAAATGACAACAACGGTAATCTGGCAGATATAGCAAGCAAGGATTATGTCAGCTACTGCCATTCCCAGGGCATCGAGGTATGGGGACTGTTCAGTAACTTTGAAAATACTGATGTAGATGCAGCATATGTGCTCACACATACATCCACGAGAACTACACTGATCAATCAGATTATGTCGGCTGCATTTAACTATGAGCTTGATGGTGTAAATATTGACTTTGAAAATATCACAGAAGACGCATATGGAGACTCTTACATCGAGTTTATCAGAGAGCTTGCCATAAAGTGTCACAATAACGGTATATCACTTTCAGTTGATGTCACAGTACCTGCCAGCTTCAACAAGTTCTTCAATCGCTCTGATATGGCAAACTTTGCCGATTATATTGTGATTATGGGATACGATGAACACTATAAGGGCTCTGATGCCGGCTCAGTTTCTTCCATTCCGTGGGTAACTAAGGGTGTTGAATCCACTCTGAAGGAGGTTCCCGCTGACCAGATTATTCTCGGCATGCCTTTTTATACCAGAATATGGGAGCTCACTCCAAAGGAGGACGATGATGCCGTAACCGATACCGAGGATCAGTCAAAGTACACTGTTGCCTCACAGGTATATAGTATGGACGCAGCTGCAGCACAGCTTGCCACAAACAATGCCACTGCTGCTCTTGATGAAGAATCCGGTCAGAACTACGCTGAGTGGTCTGTATCCAACAAGCTGTACAAGGTATGGCTCGAGGACAATACATCTTTAGAGAACAGGCTCAAGCTCGTCGACGACAATAAGCTCGCCGGTGCAGCATTCTGGAAGCTTGGCTTTGAGAATTCATCTGTCTGGGATACTGTTATCAAATATCTGAACTGATTGCTTAAGGCTTACTGAAAGAGGCCGTACCTTTACAGCTACAGTCTGACTCAGTACCTTTTATAGGTTATAAATGATATCAGCCAATCATATAATATACAAACACACCCGATGCCTTCTATGCGCATCGGGTTTTTTATAGGTATTCGATATGAAAAAATATATGTATATTTTCAAGAAAAACAAATACTGCCTGATTTTAGCTCTCTTTATCTTGTCCTTCTACCTCGGAAGAGGTGTCTGCGCTCTTGCAAAAAACACCGGCAAAAACACTAATTCAACTGTTATTGTAATAGACCCGGGCCATGGTGGAAGTGATCCCGGTAAGATTTCCACCTCCGGCGTCATGGAAAAGGATGTCAACCTGAGTATTGCAATGGCTCTTAAACAGCTGTTTGAAAACAGAGGCTTTACTGTTGTCATGACCAGAACCACCGACTGCGACCTCGCCCCGGATAATTCCAAGCATCCAAAGACAGATGATCTGACAAAGAGAACTGCCCTGATGTCCAAGAGCAATGTGGCAGTCAGCATCAGTATCCATCAAAACAGCTTTGAGGACAGTTCAAGCTGCGGTCCACAGGTATTCTATTATGAAGCCTCTGATGCAGGAAAAGAGCTCGCATCCTCTGTTCTTGGAGCTTTAAACACTTCTCTTTGTGTCGCAAAGCCACGAAGCATTAAGCCCAATAAAGAATACTTTATACTTAAAAAATCCACATCCCCGACCGTAATCGTAGAATGTGGATTCTTGAGTAATCCTGCTGAGACACTTCTTCTTACTGACAAAAACTATCAGGATGACCTGGCACATGCAATATATATCGGTGTTACAGACTATCTTGCGCAATCACCCTCTGGGTATTTACAATAAACTGCTCTGCGATGTGATATAGTCTGGTTGTCTGGACACTTTCGCTGCCATCAAGCTGCTTTTTAGTCTCATTATCTGACTCAGTATTCGATTTCATATCTGACATCTTAGACTCTTTTGCAGAAATATCATGCTCCAGTGCCACATCTATGTGCACGCTCTGTTCACCATCACTTATTCCTGACTCAAACGTAGTGATATTGTCTTCAAACAGCTTTTTGGTCTGCTCATCGTCTGTGACTATCATCGCAGATACTGAGTTTTCCTTTGCCTCAAAATATGCAGCTACCCTGCCGCATTTTTTGTCCTCAAGGAATATGTCAACCAGGCCCTTTTTATCCTCGCCCCTTACTATACTAAGCTTCATGCCTGTCACTCCGTCTGCAGTCTCTATCGGTACGATATAGTTTTCCTGTCTCGACATATTTGAAACGATCCTCAGCTGACTGCATAATAGCTTCATCTGTCTAAGGTCTATTGAACCTGTGTGCCTATCCTCTATAATCATCGAATCCATAACATGCTCTGCTGTATCAGCCAGCGTTTCCTGCGCCTGCGCAAGCTCCTTTGGATTTTTGACCGACTCAGAAAACCGTCTGAGAGTCTCATCCAAAAGAGCCCTTGCCGTAGCACTGTCTCCATGCTCCCAGAGATTTCTTACTGCCTCTGACGGATTTTTCATTAGCCGTGACGCCGCCATGAGGTTTACCGCGGTTGTTTTTACATCATATTTCTCCAAAAATGCATACACACTTTCAGGCACCGAAACTGCCTGATTGAACTGTCTTAGCTGTTCTGTGACATATTGCTCTGACAGTGCGTTATCCTCGTCTGCCTCATATACAGCCTGCCTGAGCTGCTCCGGAGTCATCTCAAGCCAGCTGTCATCCTGCACAAACTCCATTTTCTCAGGTGAAAGTGTATCAAGCACATCCCTTAGGCAGTTTGTATGATATGCGCTTTCTATCTGTGAGTCAATTTTAATGCCCCTTCTTACACTGTCCACTCCGGCAAAGGTATCGTCCACCTTATAGTCCATGGCACTCTTTCCTCGTACCCGGACCGCTGTAAGCAGATTTTTCATTGTAATATCTGCTCCCTGATTAACAAGTGAGCCTATCACAGCACCATCTGACTGCTCCACCTGTGAAATAAGCCTGTATATGCCTATATATGAGTCTCTTTCCTCCTCTGAGATTTCATTTTTCTTTTCAAGCTTCCAGAGAAACTCGCTGAATTTTTCATCTCTTTCATCATTATTTTCTGATTTTATCTGTCTGGCTGTGTCACTTATGTCGCTCATGCTCATATCAAGCGGTGATATACCTCTTTTTATCATCTCAAGTGTCACGGCCGGTGTCATATCGCTGAATGCTCTCTGCACCTGCTCATCTACAGACTTTATCTGCTTTATATTGTCCTCTGTGATGTCGGTACTGTTGTACGCAAGTATCCGCACAGCCCTGCGATTGCTTTCAGATGTATCTATCTGAAGCTCTTTAAGTATATCATCCACATTCTGAAATGCTTTTGATATACTGTCTCCCATATCTGCCCGCGGTGATGTCATAAGAGTCTCATATCCTGAGGCTGCTGCTTCTAATGACTGCTTCATTGCTTTGCCTGCTGTATACAGCTCATACACAGTGTCATCAGCGGATTCCAAGGTCAGTACATACGCCGGCTGCTGCTTCATCTGATTGAAAATATCACATACATTATTGTACATACGTACCCTATCATCAGATGCCTCTACACTGCTATCACCAAACAGCGCTCCGTAGTATTTATTTTCCTGCTGCTTAAGCATCTCCACTACACGTTCAATAGGCTCTGTGTCTATTGAAACTCCTTTTTTTATGAGTGAAAGGTTGGCTTCTGCTGTCATGGAAAGTCTCGCTTCCTCAAGCTTTCTTTGAGCTGTCACAAGCCTTGCCTCCCGGCTGTCTGTAATCTGATTATCCGCAGCTTTATTCGCTGAGGCTTGCGATGCTGCACTATCCTTGCCCCTTGCAGCTATAAGCTTTGACAGATTCTCTATCGTGACAGGTATGTTATCTGACTCTAATGTGACAATGTCATCTGCGGTCGCCTCACCTAATACATCACAGGCTTTCTTTGCCATGTCAAATGTCAGACCATCTTGTGACATAGTGGCATCTGTAGCCTTTTTTCCCATTGCCAGTGCTTCTGTCACTGCCCTTGCATAAAAATCACTGCTCACATTTTCTCCTGCTGCATTGATGCAGTCTACCTGATTCGCAAGCAGCACATTGTCAGGTGTAACGGCTATATCTTCATCTATCAGCCATCTGCACTGATTCATATTCTCATCACTACTGTCTATATGAGCTTCCTCTAATATCTGTTTAAGCTGTGGCTTAAGCTCCTCAAACAGCTCATCTGATATCTCCGTCATTTTGGTTTTCTGCCTGTAATCTTGTACCTGACTGCTGCTGTACGTAGCCTTGTATACATTGGAAACCGTCGGATTCATGTTATTTCTGACCAGATATGCCTTTGTCTCATTGGATATATTTGTAAGGCTCTTTGCCCGGTCTATGGCATCTGTACCTGCCTTTATATTGTCATCTGTAGCAGGAATATCATATGCTTTCATCTGATTGACAAGCATGGCCGCTTCAGTCTGGCTTCCCGTGATGTCTGTGAGCTGCTCCTTGCTCAGATCATCTCCATATATGGATATATCTACACCTGCCTTTGCCAGCACTGCTTTTATCTTATCGGTCTCAGTGACAATGACATCGTAGCCGTCATCCTTTGCAGCTTTGTAATCATCACTCGTTGTGGTGCTTGCAGTGACAATCATATCATTTCGCCTGTTTTCTGAGGTCTGATTCATATCATTTAGCAGATTTTCTGCCATATCTGTGTCATCGTTGTTCCCGGCCTCGTTTTTCGCCTGTGGTCTTGCATATATCGTATCCGACATATCAACAGAGTTTGACGAACCGACAACAGCCGCCTTTTTTGACATATTGTCACTGCTGTCTGTCTTTATGTAGTCTGACACCCGCATACCCGCTGTCATGTCATTTATGGTTTTTGTGTCCGTATTTTTCGTATCTGTGCTTTTATTAATCAAATTCTCTATCTGCATATTTCCTGCTCCGTGCCTGCATATATACCATCTCTGCAGCCTTTATTTATGGATATTCTTACTTCGTACTTTTGTGGTTCTGAATAGTTATCTTTTTTTATATATCGACATATAATACGCAAAAATAAAGACCGCGCCTTAAATTGGCGCGGTCCTTTACCCTGCTGTTTACCGGTATATTAGTATTTAAATACAGCAACTCCGTAAGGCGCAAGTGGATAAGCAAATGAAAATGGTCTGCCGTCACACTCTGATTTGACTGCCTTATAGTCCAGCTTCTTATATGACTGTTTTGCTGCCTTGCCTCTGCCCTTTGCAGCCTTCTTTACAGGCTCTTGTACCGTTTTGCCGGTAAACTTAGGATCCTCACTATCTAAAACGAGCTGATATGTCTTGTGCTTTGGCACTCCGACTCTGTAATCAGGTCTCTCTACCGGTGTGAAATTGATGACAAAGAGCATATTATTCTTGCCATCCTTACTCTTTCTGATAAAGCTGAAGATGCTTCTGTCTGCATCGTTTGCATTTATCCATTCAAAGCCTTCCCAGCTTGAATCCAGCTCATACAGACAGCGGTTTCTCCTATAGAGGTGAAGCAGCTCCTTTACCCAGTTCTGGATTTTTTTATGCTCCGGATTCTCAAGCAGATACCAGTCGAGTTCTCTTTCCTCACTCCACTCCTGCTTCTGTGCAAACTCCTGTCCCATGAAAAGAAGCTTCTTTCCACAGTGTCCCATCATAAATGCATATCCTGCCATGAGGTTCTTGAATTTATCCCCTTCTAAGCCCGGCATTTTGTTGAGCATAGAACACTTCAGATGTACCACCTCATCATGTGACAGTACCAGAATATATTTCTCACTCTCATTATAGCTCATCGCAAATGTCATCTTGTTGTGGTTATTTTTACGGAAATATGGATCCAGCTTCATATAATCAAGGAAGTCATGCATCCATCCCATGTTCCATTTGTAGCTGAAGTTCAGTCCGTCTTCCTCTACCTTGCCTGTTACCTTTGGCCATGCGGTAGACTCTTCGGCTATCATTACAGTTCCGTGATTTCTTCCAAGTATGAGTGTATTGATATGCTTGAAAAACTCTACTGCCTCGAGGTTCTTATTTCCTCCAAACTTGTTTGGCACCCACTGTCCGTCGTTCTTTCCATAGTCAAGATAAAGCATTGACGCAACTGCATCCACACGGAGTCCGTCTACGTGGTAATTTTCTATCCACATAAGTGCACTTCCGATAAGGAAGTTCTTTACTTCATTCTTACCGTAGTCAAATATCTTTGTGCCCCAGTCGGGATGCTCTCCCTTTCTTGGGTCTGCATACTCATATGTGGCTGTTCCATCGAAATTGGCAAGTCCATGCGCATCCTTTGGGAAATGTGCAGGTACCCAGTCGAGGATTACTCCGATATTATTTTTATGGCACTGATCAACAAAGTATGCAAAATCCTCAGGCTCTCCATACCTCGATGTAGGTGCATAGTAGCCTGTCACCTGATATCCCCATGAGCCATCAAACGGATACTCTGAAATACCCATAAGCTCAATATGTGTATATCCCATAGTTTTCACATAGGATATGAGTGATTTTGCAAGCTCCCTGTATGTATAAAAGCCCTCATCATCCCTGCCCGGATGTCTCATCCATGAGCCCGGATGACACTCATATATAGCCATAGGTGAAGAATATACATCAGCATCTGACTTTGCTGCTCTCTTATCCATCCACTCTTTGTCAGTCCATGTGAAGTGCTCGATATCTGTGATGATTGACGCTGTTCCCGGACGAAGCTCTGCGTAGTTTGCGTATGGATCCGCCTTGTACAGCTTATCACCCTGTTCAGTGACTATAATAAACTTATACATCTGACCCTTTTGCGCTCCCGGTACAAAAAGCTCATACACTCCCATGGTTTCCGGCTCTACACGCTTCATCTCATGACTGGTCTCATTCCAGTCGTTAAACTCACCAAACACGTATACTTCCCTCGCATGTGGCGCCCAGACGTCAAAGCACACTCCTTTTTTTCCTTTACGCTCAGCTAAGTGAGCACCCATCTTCTTGTAGATATCATAGTGTGTTGCCTGACCAAACAGGTAACAATCCATTGCTGTAAAATTACACATATATATACCCCCCATAAGTATTTATTTTTCCCTGAAATGATCCTCTTTGAGTACAATTCGGTCATCATCTGTATATCGCCTGGCTGTCAGAATACTTATAGCCTTCTTAAGTCCGCTGTGAGCCTCCCTGTCTATGGCCTCGTCAATTATATCCTTGACCTCTGTCAGAGTGGTAGCCTGGTCTATCCTCTCAATATTGCTGATTCTGTTATGCAATGCCAGAATAGCCATCTCATCTATCTTGTACCCAAGCTCTGCAGAGTACGATTTGGCAAACAATACGAGTTCATCATTTGTAAAAATAGGAACCGATATCTTTTCCGTGAACTTGGATGCAAAGCCCTCATCCATTGAGAGAGCCTTCTTTATACCCTTTGATGTATCCTCAAGTATATAGAGTGTTCCTGTAATATCATGCTCCATCAAAAATGATAGCTGGGCAGCTATGCTGCGGTCGATATCACCGGCTCTTTCTATGATGAGACAGCCTCCTGTTATCTTTCTGACTACCTGCTGCACATCCTTTTTATTGAGTGCGGCAGCATCAATCTTGCCCATCTTTCCTGTAAGCTGTTCACCATCTTTTTGTAATACCTTTATAAAGCTTGTAGCAAGCATTGTCTTTCCGCAACCCTGCTCTCCCTGTATAATGAGGTTGCCTGTGGATGCGTTTTCTTTCCTGTTGAAATGATCAAGCACTGCATTATATGCCTTGCAGATCTGATCCTCCATACCCTTTACCGGTATGAAATATGAAAATATAGCTTTCTGTTCGCTTGTAAGCTCTTTTATATGTTTTGTTTCTTTCAATTTCGAGTCATCTTCTTCGCTGTCTAAATCCTCCGGCAATGAAATATCCGGCATTTTTCTTGTCTTAGCCATATCCAGCTTCTTCTCCAGTCCCGGATTTTTTGCTGTCATCTTGGCTATTTCCTGCTCGATAAATGATGTCACATGATCAAAATCTCTCTTCTCAGAAACGTTTTCTTTCTCCTGTGAAGTCTCATCATCTGATGTATCATCATCGACATTTAACATATCATCTGTTATTTCAGGCATCATGGTAGTCGGCTGCATGAGTATCTCGTCTTTCTCAGACTCCTCTGCCATAATTATATCCTCCGGCTCTCCAACCGGTTCCCTGGCTTCATCTGCAGCCTCTTCAGGTACTTCCCGTGACTCCTGCACTTCTTCTATAGCTTCTTCTATAGCCTCTTCCGGTGCTTCCTGCGGCTCCTGTGCTTCGTCTATAGTATCTTCAGGTGCTTCCTGCGGCTCCTGTACTTCATCCACAGTCTCCTCTGCATAAAGCTCCTGCATATCCGGTTTCTGCTCTTCTTCAGGCTCCTTCACGGCAGCTTTCTGCTCTATAATATCAACCGGGACCTTCAAATACTCCTCCTCAAGAAGTTCCTTCGGAGTGACACCTGCATCCAGCTTTGGAATGACATCATTTAGTCTCTCCATGATGTCTCCTGCCTCCTGAAGTGCTCTTGCCTTAGCTGACTCAAGCTTCTGCTGCTCAGCCTCTTTAAGGGCAATTTCAGCCGCATGTCTGGTCTTTTCCCATTCTTCAAGCACATCCTGTATAGACATCTGTCCTGTAATCTGATGCTCAAGCTGAGTCTTTTCATTCATGACCATAGACATCTGTCCGTCAGCGTCTTCACCCAAAAGCTCCTTGAAATTCAACTTAAGTGAACCATCTATCTCTTCATCTGTAGCGATATGCTCTGTCTCTTCCGGCTGCTGTACATACTCTTCCTGCTCCTTTTCGAGCTTGAGATAAGGAATATCCTCAACTATCTTTTTGATGGTATCCATCGTATCAGCAACTTCATTCTTGCCCTTGGCCTCCATGATCTGCTGCATACCCTTGGCAATCTCCTGCTGTAAATTTACAGTATTGAACTTCTCCTGATTTACAGTAATCTGCGGAATAGTTACGTCATCATGCACTATCTCTCCGCCCTTTACCATCTCCATGGCACCTATCTCAGTGACCTCAGCCTCATCCTTTATCTTAGCCGGCTTTTCCTTCTCTGCCTTGAATCGTCTGTACTTTTCCTCCTGAGCCTTGGTAAGTGGCTGATAAAGCATCTTAAGCTCCAGCGCACGCTCCACATATGGTCCGTCTCCGAACCACAGAATGAGCTCATCGCAGGCATCTATACACTTATCGGCTTTTCCGGCCTTGTGGTATAGATATGCAAGCTCATATGCCCACTCCTCAGTGTATTCTTCATCCTTGTACTCTTCAAGAATAGTGATAAGCTCATCAAATGAAGCTCCCTGCCCTTTTTTGATGGCATATCTTAATACATACTTCATATCATCATGAGGCGCTATCTCAACAAACTCATCATAATACTCTGTAGCAGCATCATAATCCCCCATCTTGATGGCGACCTCAGCCAGTCTGTATATAATCATCCTGCCGATTGGTGAACGGTCATAGGCCATTAAAAGTATGTCCCTTGCATCCTGGTATCTTTCGGCCTTCTCGTAGATTTCGCCGATTTTAACGAGTGTATTTACATTTTTAATTTTGTTCCAATTTATGCTATCCGCAATCTCTGCTGCGCTCATATAGCCCTCCTCGGCGCTTAGGGCTTTTATCTGATCCAGCTTGAGATTGTATTCGTATTTATCCACTTATTTCACCTACTCGTATTTAAGCTTATTATTTTTGGTATCTACGCCTGTTGTCTTTGTATAATCCCTTGTGTCCTCAGGAAGCTTCTTTTTCCTGAGAGCATAATTAACAACTCTTTTCACAATATAGTATATCACAGCAAAGGTTGGAACACCAAGTAACATTCCAAGAAAACCAAACATTCCTCCGCCGATTAGTATGGCAAACATAACCCAGAAGGTCGAAAGACCGGTAGATGAGCCAAGTATCTTAGGCCCTATTATATTGCCATCCACCTGCTGCAGCACGACAATAAATATCAGAAGATAAAGCGCATGCCACGGACTCTGAATTACTACTATGAGTAACGATGGAATTGCACCGATAAACGGTCCGAATACCGGAATCACATTTGTGACGCCGATAATCACTGCAACGAGCACCGATGATGGAATCCTTAAAATCAGACATCCGAAATATGCAATCACACCTATAATCAGTGAATCTATAATCTTACCGCTTATGAAGCCTCCAAAAATCTCATTTGTCTTTCTGATCGTCTCAATGATGATATTGCCTGTCTTTGGCTTGCAGACAGCATATATTATCTTTTTGCTCTGTCCTGCGAGAGTCTCCTGAATACTCATCACATAGACCATCACGATTATTCCGATAATAAAATTAAATAAGCCTCTGACTACCGAAATCACACCGGTTGTAATCTGTGCAACATACTTCTGTGCCTCAGGAATCAGCTTTTCTGTGGCATAATCCTCAATGTAGTCGGTTGCATTCTGTAAACCTGTGCTCGCGAGCTCAGCAATTTTGCTGTCCCCGAAATTGCCGTTCTTTATCATGTTGATGAATGCCGCAACATCATTTGGCAGTGTCTTCATAAGTCCTGATATACTTGCTATGACAGAAGGCACAATAGCCGCAATGAGGAGCGAAATAATCGCTACAAGAATAATAACCGAGCCTGTGATTGCAAGAGCTCTTGAAACCTTTCGCAGCTTGCTTTCGCTTTTCATCTTTTTGGAAAGAAGCTTTTTAAAGCATCTTTCCAGCCACAGCATGACAGGATTCATCAGGTATGCAAGCACAAGTCCCATTATAATAGGCATTGCTGCCGCAAGCAGCTTGCTCCATATGCCTGCAAAGCCCTCAAATCTGTACAGTGCAAAGAAAAACAGTATACTGACTGCAAACGTGACAAATACCATGACACCTATTCTGATCAGATGTGGCCATTCCTCACGCCCCGGGTGCGAATTCTGCTTCGCACCCTTATCTGCATTTATCTCAATGTTTGATTTTTTACCAGCTTTTCCGGTTTCTTCCATCGGATTAAACTCTCCTTATTTACGATTATAGTTGATGAGACATCCCTTTAATATTATCTCTCTTTCATCATCTGTGAGCTCACCCATCTTCAGTGTAAATGGCTTTAATTCACCATCCTTGACAACATATGCCTCAAACTCCGTCTTTGCATCCTCGATTTCCTTCTTGATTCCCGGAAGGAAGATATAGTCGAGGTTGTGGAACGGAAGCTCTCCCTCATCGATGATGAATGGAAGCATTCCCCAGTTGATAAGGTTTGAACGGTATCTCTTTGTGGCATACTCGTTTGCGATATTTGCCCAGCCTCCGAGTACCTTCTGGCAGCTGGCAGCCTGCTCTCTTGCTGAGCCGTCACCCGGCTTAACAGCAAAAATTGTGCTTCCGAAGCCCATATTCTCATGGCTTGCCTCAGGGAATTTTTTCTTTACTACTCCCATGATTTCAGCAACCTCAGGAACAGCCTTTCCTGCGCACTCACCACTCTCTATAGCCTTCTGGGCCTTCTGGATTTCCTTTGCTCTGCCTACATACTCAGGATCCTTTCTTGAAAGTGCGAACTCTGCAAGTCCAAGAGGGTTTGAACGATATGAAGATGTCTCTCCTGAAGGAATGAGCTCATCTGTTGTAGTAACAGGATCATGAATCTCTGAAACCACCTTAAGGAGCATATTCTCAGGAAGCGCGCTCATTGCCGGCCAGTCCTTGATGTTTGGTCCGAACTGGATTTCAACTGAAGGATCTGCCACTCCATGGCTGTCAAATACACGGTTCTCATATATAGTCTTGTCAAAGAAATATTTTGGCTTTGTAAAGTTGACATCAATATCCGCTGCTGATGTAAGGAAGCCCTTGTTTGCTGCTGTTGCAGCGATTGAACGTGCATCCATGAGTGCCACTGAGCTGATCTGTCCGTTCTGTACCTTAGAACCCTCTCTGTTAGGGAAGTTTCTTGTTGAATGACGGATAGAGAATGCGTTGTTGGCAGGTGTATCTCCTGCACCAAAGCAAGGTCCGCAGAAAGCAGTCTTTACGATTGCACCTGTCTCAAGAAGCTTTGCTACAGCTCCGTTTTTCACAAGCTCCATGTATATTGGAGTAGATGCCGGGTAAACACTCAGTGTAAACTCGTCTGCTCCGATTGAATGTCCGTTTAATATGTCAGCCGCATCGCAGATATTCTCAAATCCACCGCCTGCACAGCCTGCGATGATTCCCTGGTCTACATACAGTTTTCCGTCTCTTACCTTACTCTTTAAATCAAGCTTCACCTTGCCGTCAAAGCTTACCTCAGCTCTCTTCTCACAGTCATCGAGAATATCCATGAGGTTTGCATTAAGCTCATCGATAGTATAGGTATTGCTTGGGTGGAATGGCATAGCTATCATTGGGCGGATCTGGCTTAAATCAATCTCAATAAATCTGTCGTAGTAAGCCACCTCACCCGGATTAAGCTCCTTGTGGTCCTCAGCCCTACCGTGAATCTCAAAGAATTCCTTAACCTGGTCATCTGTTCTCCAGATAGAAGAAAGACATGTAGTCTCTGTTGTCATAACATCGACACCTATACGGAAGTCAACGCTCAGATTAGACACACCCGGTCCTACAAACTCCATAACTTTGTTCTTTACAAATCCGTTTCCGAATACCTCTCCGATAATTGCAAGTGCGACATCCTGTGGTCCAACGCCCTTGATTGGCTCTCCTGTCAGGTAAATGCCTACTACCTCAGGCATATCAATATCATATGTCTGTTCAAGAAGCTGCTTAACAAGCTCAGGTCCACCCTCGCCGACTGCCATAGTACCAAGTGCACCATAACGTGTATGTGAATCAGAACCAAGTATCATTTTTCCGCCGCCGGCAAGCATCTCTCGTGCAAACTGATGGATAACTGCCTGATGAGGTGGTACATAGATTCCACCGTACTTCTTTGCACATGTGAGACCAAACATGTGGTCATCCTCATTGATTGTTCCACCAACTGCACAAAGGCTGTTGTGACAGTTTGTAAGTACATACGGGATAGGGAATTTCTCAAGTCCTGAAGCTCGTGCTGTCTGGATGATACCTACAAATGTAATATCATGCGATGTAAGCTTATCAAACTTAATCTGAAGCTTGTCCATATTGCCGGATGTATTGTGCTCCTTTAAAATACCGTAAGCAATTGTCTCCTGCTTAGCTGTCTGTTTATCGATGTCCATGCCGGTCTTGCTTTTGACAGCTGCCTGAGCCTCCGGTCCATCAATTATTACTTCCTTACCGTTTAAAAGGTAAGCACCATTTTCATATAATTTCACTTATTCTACCTCCGTATGTGTATTTCAAAATTCTTTTATTTACTATTATATAATATTATAGGTAATTGTGGCAATAAATAAATCACCATCTACCTTAATTTCGAATTTTCCTCCCATCAACTGGGTCAGATTCTTTGCAATCGAAAGTCCAAGTCCACTTCCTTCAGTAGTTCTCGACCTCTCTCCCCTCACAAAACGCTCTGTCAGGTCTACATTTCCGTTGCTTACTATGTCAAGCTCGTTCTTAGACACATTCTTTATTGTAAAAACTGCCTTTTTATCTGCCTTTTCAAGCTCTACATATACTCTGGTATTTTCCAGTGCATATTTTGCAGCATTAGTATACAGATTTTCAATAGAGCGGTAAAGCTGACGCCCATCCGCATATATAAATATCTGTTCTGATGGAATTTTTGTAACTATTGTCAGATTTCTCGACTCAAAGCGCTCATTGAATTCACCTCCGGTCTGGTATAAAAGCTCAACCAGATCAAGCTTTTGCATATTGAGCTTCACATTTCCCGAGGTAATCTTTGATGTCTCTACCAAATCCTCTGTAAGCTGCTTTAAGCGCTGTGACTTTTCCTCCAGCACATGTATATAGTATTTGGCATTTTCATTTTCCAGATTTTCCCTCTTAAGCAGATCAACATAGTTGACTATTGATGTCAGAGGTGTCTTTATATCGTGCGATACATTTGTTATTAAATCAGCCTTTAATTTTTCATTTTTAAGACTCTCATTTACCGAGCTCATAAGACCCTGGCGTATATGGTTGACAGCCTCCGCCACCTTTTTCTGCTGCCCATGAAACTCATTGACATTGAGTGTAGTGTCAAGCGCTCCTTCCGAGATAGCTTCAAGTGCCTCCTGTATGCGCATTATCTCTTTGGTTTTTTGTGTGTGGATATCCTTTTTCTCAATAACTCTTTTCAAAAGCTCATAGCCCTTGTACATCAGGCTGTGTGTGCAAAGTATATTGCCTTTTATCTTCCTTACAATGCTCTGGTATAAAATAATAAAAGCCAGATCAAACAAAAAAGTAAATGTACCGGCCGTCATAATGAGTGATGCATAGTCAAAATGCTGGTTTTTTACGCCTGAAATCACTTTTCCCATAAATACCATGAGCAGTGTAAATATCACTAGCATCACATCAGAGTATACCTTGTCAATCGGTAAATAGTATATTGTGTAATCATCCTCTGATTTTCTGCCTGCCACGTTTGCCATATATGCCAGGCTCACAAAGCTGCCTACCAGGCCCGCAAGAGATATTAGTGTATATATATCAATATTTTCATGCGCATCGTGCCTGAATGCATAGCCTGTGGCAAACACTCCTGTTACCATAAGTATCATGCATAGCTGATGTAAGACTATGACCGCTGCTTTTTTTCCTATCGTATACTGCTTCATTTGTTGTCCTCTATCTTATAGCCTACTCCCCAGACCACCTTCAGATAGCGTGGCTCCTTAGGATTTATCTCTATTTTTTCCCTGATATGTCTGATGTGCACAGCAACTGTATTGTCGGCGCCTATCGCCTCCTCGTTCCATATGCTCTCATATATTTCGTTTATTGAGTAGACCTTTCCCTTGTTTTTAAGGAGTAAAAGCAGGATATTGTACTCAATCGGTGTGAGCTTTACCTCCTCGCCATCCACAGTCACCTTTTTTAAATCATCATTTACCAAAAGACCTCCGGCCTCATAAACCTTGTCTCCGGCTGCATCATTGCTTGACAGAGTGGTATATCTGCGAAGCTGTGACTTTACCCTTGCCACAAGCTCAAGCGGATTAAAAGGCTTTGTAACATAATCATCAGCCCCCACATTGAGGCCTAAAATCTTGTCAGCATCCTCTGTCTTTGCCGATAGAATGATTATCGGCACCCTGCTTTCCTTTCGTATCTGCAAAGTGGCTCTTATTCCGTCGAGCTTTGGCATCATGACATCTATTATCATGAGGTCTATTTTTTTATTCTTCATAATTTCAACTGCCTGTATGCCGTCGTAGGCCTTCTCCACGTCGTAGCCCTCCTGCATCAGGTAAATCTCAATTGCCTCAACTATTTCCTTGTCGTCATCACAAACTAATATTGTCATATTATCCTCCTTCTATGAATTTTGAACAGAAACCTTCTCCTGCCGTTAGTCAGCTATATTTTATCAGATTATCCACTTTGTTTTTCTTAAAATCTGCTTAATATTACCCACTTTTAAATATAAGCCAAAAAGCAGCCGTTCTGTTTTGAACTGCTGCTTTATATTACATAGGTGTGTTTCATTTCCCTTTATTTCCGGTGATGCTCTGCCACATTCTGTGGATACCGTCTGTGAGCTCCTTCCCTTCCTTTGTGTTGATAACAGGTGGATTGCCGGCTTTTCTGCTTATTGCCTTATAATCCTCATCAACAGACGATTTTGAGCCGGCAGCCTTGGCTTCATCCTTATCATTGCTATGATTTGATCCGGCATCAGGTGTATCGTCTGCAAGCTTCACTTCACCCACTACACCATCTCCCAGGTCCTCGCCCTCAGCAAGTCCCAGTTTTCTGATATAATCCATATTTACCTTGATTTCAGTCTGTCTGTTTGCATAGATAGACTTCTCTTCCTTGTCAATAGTACGCTCCTCTACAGGCTTACCTGCATTTTTCTGACGTTCTATCTCCTTATTTCTGTCATCGATAATCTTAAGATACTTCTCCGTATCGGACAAATCCTGAAGCTGTCCCTTGAGCTCATACTGGTTAGTTTTAACTATCTTCTCCTGCTCTGCAATCTTATCCTTCATATTTTTGCACAGCTTTTCAAGTGACTCGTTGGTATCATTGATAATATCACGCACTCTTGAAAGCGCCTCATCCGTATAGATAACCGATGCTGCATACACATCCTCAGCCTTTCTGCTTGCATCCCAGACTATCTGATCCCCCTTCTTTCTGAACTCTCTCTCTGCGTGATTGCGACTCTGCTCAGTAAGCTCATACTCATCCTGCATTGCATATATACACTTATTCAGCTCAGCAAGTAAATCTATCATTTGCTGCTTGTTTATGATCACCCTGCTCGGCTCCGGCTTATACGGCTCCGCCTTTGAGAGCATGATATGAATTTCTCTTAGTACCTTTTCTGTTTTATCGTTCGCATTCATTTTCTATTTCCTCGGATTTAAATTAACATTATAACTATTCAGGGTGGTTATGAATACTCACCACTTACCCATATTTTATATGAAAATCCGCTTCTCGTAAATAGCCAAATGAATAATAGTAGTTACTATAATTAAATCAATCCCGCTGCCGCATTTCTCAGTTCATCTGCCGCATGCTTTATCTCGGCAGCCTGCTCTTCGCTCACATTTCCGGGCTTTGTCCTTGAAATAAGCTTCTTCACATATGAAAGTGACGATTTCACACTCTTTTTCTGTGCGCTGTCCATAGCCTTTCTTTTTTCCTTGTCAGCCATGACATTTTCCACCTGTCGCACAAGCGTATCAGCCTCACTTCTTGCATCAATATAAGCCTTTCTCTGTCCGTCTGTTGCCTCATACTCCTGTGCCTCGCGGATTGCCTGCTCAATCTCAGAATCAGACAAATTTGAGCTTGCGGTAATCGTAATCTCCTGATGCTTTCCTGTGCCCAGGTCCTTTGCAGAAACCTGCACAATGCCGTTTGCATCTATATCAAACGTCACCTCTATCTGCGGCACACCTGCCGGAGCCGGCTTGATGCCCTTTAGCCTGAAGTTTCCAATCAGCTTATTGTCCCTTGCAAACTGCCTCTCACCCTGCAGTACCTTTATATCCACAGAGGTCTGGAAGCTTCCTGCAGTTGTAAAAATCTGGCTGTATCTCGTAGGAATAGTCGTATTTCTGTCAATAATTTTGGTTGAGACACCACCAACTGTCTCAATTCCGAGTGAAAGCGGTGTGACATCCATCAGTATAATCTCTGCCGCACTGCTGCCTGCGACAATTGCTCCACCGAGCTTGCCACCCTGTACTGCTGCACCGAGTGCCACGCACTCGTCAGGATTCAGGTTGTGTGAAGGCTCTTTTCCTGTAATTCTTCTGACCTCCTCAACAACAGCCGGCACACGTGTCGAGCCTCCTACCAACAGCACCATTCCAAGCTCTGCTGCACAAATCCCCGCATCTGAAAGTGCCTGATTTACAGGAATAGCAGTTCTCTCCACCAGATCCTTTGTTATCTCATTAAACTCAGCCCTTGTGAGGTTCATCTCCATGTGGACCGGCTGTCCCTTTACAGTGGTGATAAACGGCAGGTTGATAGTGGTTGAGGATGAGGATGAAAGCACCTTTTTTGCCTTCTCAGCCTCCTCCCTGACACGCTGCATAGCAGTATTATCCTTTCTCAGATCCACATTCTGCTGTCTGTAAAACTCTGTGACAAGATAATTCGTGATTCTCTCATCAAAATCATCTCCACCCAGATGATTATCACCGGCTGTGGCAAGCACCTCTATCAGATTGTCCCCTATTTCGATAACAGACACATCGAAGGTTCCTCCTCCGAGGTCGTAGACAAGAATTTTCTGCTGCTGTCCGTGGTCCAGTCCGTATGCGAGTGCCGCAGATGTTGGCTCATTTATGATTCGAAGCACATTAAGCCCAGCAATCCTTCCTGCATCCTTAGTTGCCTGCCTCTGCGCATCCGAAAAATATGCAGGAACTGTGATTACAGCGTCTGTCACTGCCTCACCAATATAGTCCTCTGCATCCTTTTTCAGCTTTCTGAGAATCATAGAAGAAATCTCAGGAGCTGAATACAGCTTTCCGTCCACCTTTGCCCTGAAATCGCTTCCCATCTGTCTCTTTATTGAGAAAAATGTCCTGTCCACATTGACTGCTGCCTGCCTCTTTGCAGCCTCACCCACCAGTCGCTCTCCATTCTTTGTAAAAGCCACTACAGATGGAGTTGTTCTCTGACCCTCGCTGTTAGTTATGACTACCGGCTGATTGTTCTCCAATACTGCCACACAGCTGTTTGTTGTTCCTAAATCTATACCTATAACCTTGCCCATTTTATGCCTCACTGTTTTTTTATTTAAGTCTCATAAATAATTGATTTTTTTGACTTACTATTTCATCCTAATACTACTTTAAGCTTGGAAAATTCACTCGTCAAGGCATGAGGCTGTTATTTCAGAGAATGTTTATACTTTTAATTTTTAATACACAACATAACAACAAAGGCACCGCCGAAGCAGTGCCTTTGTTGATTAGTTTATAGGTTGGATTAAATGATAATTGAGAATTGCCTATTCTCTTACTTTCTTTTTGAGTAATCCGAGTAATCCACATGCAATGAAAGATCCGATTACTAATGCAACAAGATACATTAACGGATTTCCGATTGTAGGAACTACGAAGATTCCTCCGTGAGGTGCCATGAGTGTACATCCAAATGCCATTGAAAGTCCACCTGCCACTGCTGAACCGACTACACATGCCGGAAGGACATGAAGCGGATCAGATGCTGCGAATGGGATTGCACCCTCTGTGATAAATGATAATCCCATGATAAAGTTTGTAGGTCCTGCCTTTCTCTCCTCTGCTGTGAACTTGTTCTTGAAGAAGATTGTTGCAAGAGCGATTGCGATTGGTGGAACCATACCGCCAATCATAACTGCTGCCATGATATTGTAGTTTCCGGCAGCGATTGAAGCTGTACCAAATACATAAGCGGCTTTGTTTACAGGGCCACCCATATCTACTGACATCATTCCTCCGAGAAGTACTCCGAGCACTACTGCGCTTGCACCGTTAAGTCCATTAAGACCATTGTTGATAGCTGTATTTAAAGCTCCGATTGGAGGCTCAACTATAAACTGCATTATAACGCCTACCAGGAATATACCAAGCAGCGGATAAAGCAGAACCGGCTTCATACCATCAAGACTCTCCGGAAGTTTAGAAAATACCTTCTTTAAGAGAAGCACAATATATCCTGCTACGAAACCTGCTACAAGTGCTCCAAGGAAGCCTGATGTACCGTTTGCTGCGATTGAACCGCCTACAAAACCAACTGCAAGACCCGGACGGTCAGCAATACTCATAGCGATAAAGCCTGCAAGAATTGGAAGCATAAATCCAAATGCTGTTCCACCGATTCCCTTAAACATTGCTGCGGCCTGTGTAATAGTACCGAAATTTGCTCTCTGGTCAGCCGGCAGTGAATTAAGGTCAACACTGAATCCATCGATAAGGAATGCGATTGCGATAAGAATACCACCACCAACTACGAATGGAAGCATATGTGAAACACCATTCATCAGATGCTTGTAAATCTGATGTCCAATGCTCTCCTTTCCACCAACTGATGAATGTGAAGCCTCTTTTTTACCTGATGCCTTAAATACAGGAGCATCACCAGCAGCAATTCTCTTTATGAGCTCTTCTGCCTTATTGATTCCGTCAGAAACCTGACACTCAATAACCTTCTTTCCGTCAAAGCGGTCTGTAGGTACATTTGTATCACAGGCAACTATAACACCTGCAGCCTTTGCGATTTCATCATCTGTGAGCACATTTTTGGCTCCGCCTGAGCCTCTTGTCTCAACCTTTACCTGATATCCAAGCTCCTTGGCTTTTTTCTCGATAGCCTCAGCAGCCATATAAGTATGGGCAATTCCTGTAGGACAGGCTGTAACTGCAACGATAAATACATCGTCCTTCTTCACCTCAACAGGCTCTTTAGCCTTTGCCTCTTTGGCAGCCTCTTTCTCATCCTTTGCTTTTTCAGCGCTATCGATGATATTTAAAAACTCATCAACTGAACCGGCATTGATAAGAGAATTTGTAAACTGCTCGTCCATCAGCATAACAGAGAGCTTGCTAAGCACCTGAAGATGCACATTATCCTCTGTGTTTGGTGCAGCTATAAGGAAAATAATCTTTGCAGGTGTACCATCGAGTGATTCAAAGTCAACCCCATCCTTTACAACCATTGCCGCAAGACCTGCTTTAGTAACAGCATCAGACTTGCAATGAGGAATTGCTATACCCATTCCAATTCCTGTTGTGCCTTCCTCCTCTCTTGCAAAAACACCCTTGCGATACTTCTCCACATCGGCTATTTTGCCACTTTTTGCCATCAAATCAATACACTGATTCAATGCTTCGGTTTTTCCGGCAGGCGTACCATTTAAATTGATACTCTCAGCTGCCAACAAATCCCTGATTGTCATACATCATTCCTCCTAATAGAATATATTAATTATTTATATCAACCTTTTTGATACCGTTTGTTTAATTGGAAGCACTGTCCCATTTATCAATAAGTGCTTCAACCTCAGGCTTTGTAGCAAGCTCCTCAGAAAATGCACTTGCACTTCCCGTACATACGCCATAAATAAATGCCTGCTTATAATCATTTGATTTGAGGTATCCGTAAACAAATCCGGCTACCATCGAATCTCCTGCTCCTACAGAATTTTTGAGCTTTCCTTTAGGTGCATTTGCCTTAAACTCCTGTCCATCCTCAGTCACAAGCACTGCTCCGTCGCCTGCCATTGAAACAAGCACGTTTCTTGCGCCCTGCTCCTGAAGCTTCTTTGCATACTTTATCACATCGTCCTTGTCTGTAATCTCAACCCCGAATATCTCACCGAGCTCATGATTGTTTGGCTTGATGAGGAACGGCTTATATGGAAGCACGTTTGTGAGCAGATTTCTTGTCGCATCAACCACGATATTTATTCCGCGGCCCTCAAGATGCTTCATGATATCCATATACATTGATGAAGGCATCACATCAGGAATACTTCCTGCGAGAACAAGCACATCAGACTCCTTTAAGCAGTCAAGCTTCTCATAGAGTTTTTTAATATTGTCCTCAGTGATTGCAGGACCCTGACCATTAATCTCGGATTCCTCATTTGAGCGAAGCTTCACGTTGATACGTGAAATACCATCCTCCACCTCTATAAAATCAGTATCAACACCTTTTTTTGCTAGAAGTCTTTTAATTTCATTTCCTGTAAAACCCGATGTAAAACCAAGTGAAGTATTGCTCATTCCAAGATTCTTAAGAACCATGGAAACATTGATGCCTTTACCACCTGCAAAAATCTTCTCTCCAGTCGTTCTATTGACTACTCCTGTCTTAAAATCTGTTACATCAACAATATAATCTAATGATGGATTAAAAGTAACTGTGTAAATCATGTTAGACCTCCTTAATATTTTTGTATTTCTTATAGTTGTCATTACTTAGTGCATTTGTAATAATTACAGCATCTTCAAAATCAGCAAACTTGATGCTTGATACCTGTGAAAACTTACTGTCATCCGCAAGAATGTATTTCTCCTTGCTATTCTCCATGGATTTCTTTTTAACCATGGCCTCCTTTATCTCCGGAGTCGTAAATCCATTCTTCACAGTAATTCCGTTGGTTCCCCAGAAGCCCTTCGTAAAATTATATTTATCGAGCGTCACAACGGCCTCATCTCCGACAATAGCCTCGGTAGTAGACTTGAACTCCCCACCCAGAATATATACTGTATATCCCCTATCGGAAATTCTCTTGGCATTAGTCAGAGAGTTTGTAACAAAAACCACATTCTTTGCAGTAATATAATCAATCATGACTGCTGTTGTAGTACCGGCATCTATATAAACAAAATCATTATCCACAATAAGTGATGCCGCATATCTGGCAATCTGTTCCTTTTCGTTGCGATTCTGCTTAAGCCTGTTGATAACCTTCTCATCCTGAGTATGGATATTCGTATTATTTACAATCGCACCACCATGTACCTTGGTGAGATAACCCTTCTTGTCCATTGCAACCAGATCACGTCTGATTGTTGACTCGGATGTATCAAGCTCATCCATAAGCTGCTGAACAGTCACACTTCCCATCGAATCTAATATATCGAGTATTTTTTTGCATCTATCTTCCGCCAGCATCTAATCACCCCAGTTTATCAAATTATTCAAAGACTTATTTTATAAGCCATTTATTTAATGCTTATTTTCAAATTACTGTATTAAACATTTCAACATTCATTTAACTTGTAGTATAATTATATTTTCATAATCCGTCATTGTCAATCATAATCCGTCATTTATATTCACAAATAATCACACTAAAAATTGTTGAAAATATATAAAGCAAGTTTTAAAATTGTGCACTATATGCAAATACAACATTGATTTTAGTGCAGAATATAACATATATATCATTAATACTTGCCTAATTACTAATTTTAGTATCTGTCTCTTATACACATCTGACGCTGCCGACGAAGAGG
>ERZ1026846.761-NODE-761-length-23545-cov-17.866880_pt1 | contig 23545 bp, 16 predicted proteins | sample MGYA00380153_ERZ1026846 | MGnify/ENA primary metagenome ERZ1026846 (study PRJEB33269, sample SAMEA4719789) | human gut metagenome | biome: human-associated habitat; feature: organic feature; material: feces | place: Cameroon | collected 2013-10 ...
CAACGACCCCCTGATTAACAGTCAGGTGCTCTAACCAACTGAGCTATTGAAGCAAACAGGTTGCTTTCGCGCTGTCTCGTGATTGCGGGTGCAAAGTTAGCAAGAATTTTGTAATCTCCAAAACTTTTGCTAACTTTTTTCGCCTTTTTATCTATTTTTTTTCATTTCGCCCCTACTGAGCCACATCAATACGGTGTAAAGCAGGCATCCTGATACCAATCCAGCCAATGCATCGATGGCGTAATGTGCCTGGATATATACCGTTGAGAAGCATAGGAATATGTAGAAAGGCAACATTAGTAATACCAGTTTGCGTTGGCGGGTATGTGCTGCCAATAGCATACATACAGTAGCAATGCCAACATGCGATGATGGAAAGGCAGCTGTAGGACGTTCGCCCGCTGCTTTGGCATCCTCGACAAGTCCATAAAACAATCCTTGCTCATAACCTGGAGTAGGCAAGCATTCGGTATGTGTATTAAAGTAGTCGCCTACTGCTGGGAACACGCCCTGTACTATATTGTCCAGTCCTACAGCTTTGTAGTAGAACGTAGGTCCTGCTACTGGTACAAAGATAAACACTATGTAGTAGACGAAGAACGACGCCATAACTACCAAGGCAGCTCTTTCAAACTCGTTGTATCGGCAGCAGAAGTAGAACAGTACCGTGAGCGCTATCATGGGGTAGTAGCTGGCGTATCCCATGCTCATAAGCTCGGACACTACAGCCCACGGCATTGCCTTTACAAAGGTTAGGGCTGGTTGGCATCCAAAGATGTTTTGTTCCCATCCGCAGAACACATGGTCAAGGTTGCTGAACATGCGGTTTAGCTCGTAAGTGTCTGGATACCACCATGCCAATAGCGACATCTGCGCCACTACGCGCACCAAGCGTGTAAGTCGGCACGGTACAAGTCGGTATACCACCCATAAGGCTACAGTCATAGCCACGACACGTACACGTCCCCAAATCATTGCGTCAGGGTTTTGTAGCTCGGTGTAGGTAAACAAAGCCACGCAAAGCGTAAGTAATGTATAAGCCAACACCACCCATTCGAGAGCCATGAGTCCGCGCTTGGGCTTGCTCTCGATGGCGAATAGTTGTTTGATGAAGTTCATTTCTTTATTGTCTTCTTATAAGAATAAAATTACAACCACCCGTTTTCCTTATACCACTTTACTGCGAGCTTCACGCCCTTATCAAGTTTGTAGTGTGGGTGGTAGCCAAGTTCGTCCATAGTTGGTTCTATATCGCAGCGCCAGTTGCGTTGCTTCAGAATGTTGTACTTGTCGTTGTTTAGCGCTATAGGCTTGTGGGTTATTTGGCCTATCTTCTCGCCGAAGAAGGTAACAATGCGCAGCACCCATACCGGTGCAATGATGCGCAGCATCCACTTTACGCCCATCTCTTTCTTCAGAAGGTCGCTGAATTCGGTAGAGCTATACACCTCGCCGTCGCTTAGGAAGTATTTGCGTCCGCTCATACCGCGGTCTAATGCCAGGAATACAGCCTGAACAACGTCAAGCACATATACAAAGGTAATGTCTTGCTGCGTGAATCCTACGGCAAAGTCAACGTGTTTCTTAATACTCTCTGCCATAAGGAAGTAGTCGCGCTCGCGTGGTCCGTATACACCTGTAGGGCGAAGTATGATGTATGGAAAATCGTTGCCTACCGAGTCTAAATAGCGTTCTGCCTCCAGTTTGCTCTTGCCGTACGCGGTGTTAGGACGTGGACTGTCGTTCTCGGTAATGTCTTGATAGGGCTGCTTTTCGTGTATAGCACCGTATACGCTTAACGAGCTTAGGAATACAAATCTCTTTATAGGCATCTGCATTTCTATTAGTGCGTCTACAAGGTTGCGTGTTCCGTCGGTGTTCATACGTCGGAAGTCAGTCTTGTCAAGGCATTTAGTCACGCCGGCAGCGTGTACTACATAGTCGAAGTGCATACCGTCGAGCTGTTGCTTGAGCCTCTCCTTTGAGGAGAAGTCAAGCTCTATGAAGTTTATACGATTGTCCGTGAGATACTTTTTAGAACTCGTATGTCTCACCGCAGCCCACACTTCCATACCTTTATTTAGTGCTTCTTCTACGATGAAACTGCCAATAAAACCGCTGGCTCCGGTTATCAATATCTTGCTTGTCATTATGAAAATTGGTACATAATCGGTTGCAAAGGTAGTGCAAATAGTAGACAATACAAAATAATACCGCCTTGATATTGCTTGTTTCAAACTTTTTTTGTTTATTTGCATTGTAATAATCAAAGCACGAACAATCTAAAATCAGTAATAATATGGGAAAAGGAAAAAAAGGCGGCAAACGCATGACTAAGAAACAGCTTGCCCCGAAGCTTGAGGAACTATTCGTATCCAATCCCGGCAAGACCCTATCGTTTAAGGATATATTCCGCACGCTGCATCTTGACACTCATCCCCTTAAGATGCTCGCTATTGATATAATGGAGGAGATGGCGTGGGACGACTTCATATCAAAGGTTACAGACAACTCCTACAAACTAAACCTTAAGGGACAGGTGCAGGAGGGTGTGTTCCAGCGCAAGACAAACGGCAAGAACACGGTGACTCCCGATGGCTCGGACAAACCTATATTTGTGGCTGAGCGCAACTCTATGTGGGCTCTTACGGGCGACCGTGTGCGTTTCTCGTACATGGCACGCCGAAAGAATCATATCAAGGAGGCACAGGTAATAGAGATATTGGAACGTGCAAAGGACACGTTTGTTGGACGCCTTACGTTCGACCACGATATATGCACGCTTATATCTCCGTCTAACGTGCTTGCCAACAGCATTATCATCCCGCGTAGAAAGCTTAAGGGCGGCAAGGATGGCGACAATGCTGTGGTCAAGATTATAGAATGGCCTGATCAGGACCATCGCAACATGATAGGCGAGGTGGTGGATGTGCTGGGCAAGGCTGGCAACAACGATGTTGAGATGAACACTATCCTGGCACAGTATGGTTTGCCATATAAGTATCCTAAGAATGTTGAGGAGGCTGCCGAGAAGATATCAGCCGAGATAACCCCCGAGGATTATGCCGAGCGTGAGGACTTCCGCGACACATTTACATGTACAATCGACCCGAAGGATGCCAAGGACTTCGACGACGCTCTGTCTATAAAGAAGCTTAAGGACGGTCTGTGGGAGGTAGGTGTGCACATTGCCGACGTGAGCCACTATGTTAAGGAAGGCTCTGTGATAGACAAGGAGGCTGTGAAGCGTGCCACAAGTATATATCTTGTCGACCGCACTATACCGATGCTGCCCGAGCGTCTTTGCAACTTTATATGCTCGTTGAGGCCGGATGAGGAGAAGCTTGCCTTCTCTGTGATATTCAATCTGGACGACGATGCCAACGTTAAGGCTTACCGCATTGTGCATACTGTTATCAAGTCGAACCGTCGTTATGCCTACGAGGAAGTGCAACAGCTGCTTGAGGATAATGGAGTAGTGGATGGCAAGGGCGAACCGGCACCACCAGCTCCTAAGGGAGGCTACAAGGGCGAGAATGCCGACCAACTTATCACACTTGATAGATTGGCCAAGAAGTTGCGTGCCGCAAGATTCAAGAATGGCGCTGTTAAGTTTGACCGCGAGGAGCTTCATTTCGACGTAGACGAGAAGGGAAAGCCTATACGCTGCTACTTCAAGCGCTCTAAGGATGCCAATAAGCTTATCGAGGAATTTATGCTGCTTGCAAACCGAACCGTGGCTGAGTCGGTAGGCAAGGTGGGTAAAGGCAAGAAGCCTAAGACGCTACCTTATCGTGTGCACGACAATCCGGACCCTACAAAGCTCGAGACATTGAGGGAGTTTGTTGTCAAGTTTGGCTACAAGATGAAGACAGACGGCACGAAGGGCGCACTTGCCAAGTCGCTCAACACGCTTATGTCCGACTGTGAGGGCAAGCGCGAGCAGAACCTTATACAGACTGTTGCGCTGCGCGCCATGATGAAGGCAAAATACTCTATACACAATATAGGCCACTTTGGTTTGGCGTTCGACTACTACACTCACTTTACATCGCCTATTCGCCGTTATCCTGATACGATGGTTCATCGTTTGATAACGCGTTATCAGCAAGGTGGACGCTCTGCCAATAAGGAACATTACGAGGAGTTGTGCGAGCATTCGTCTGAGATGGAGCAGGTTGCCGCCAATGCCGAGCGCGATTCTATCAAGTACAAGGCAGTAGAGTTTATGTCGGAACGTATAGGTAATGTGTACGATGCGCATATCTCTGGCATACAGTCGTATGGCATCTACTGCGAGATAGACGAGAACCATTGTGAGGGTCTTGTACCAATGCGCGATCTTGACGACGATTACTACGATTTTGATGAGCGCAACTACTGTCTTGTTGGTAGACGTCACCACAACAAATATCAGCTTGGCGACCCGGTGCGCATCAAGGTGGCTCAGGCAAATCTCGAGAAGAAACAGCTCGACTTTACGTTGGCTGATGATTAAGAAATGGGAGGCTAATAGAAGTATATATTACTTTGCCATTTATATTGTATTACTTTGCCATTTATATTGTATTACTTTGCCATTTATATTGTATTAAAATGGCAAGTAATATATAATGCTTTGTAATGGCATATGGAAACAAAAAAGGAGTCGCTCATTAGAGTGGCTCCTTTTGGTTGTGGTGCCACCAGGAATCGAACCGAGGTCACAAGGCCAATTTATAGATAATGTCTCATTAGGTATTTGGGGTGATACAAACTGAAGTTTATTGAGGAGAAGCAGGCTGTTGTCTATTTGCCGTAAGCGGGGGACATCCAAAGTGCATATCCCTGGATGTGTTTAATAGATGGAGCACAGCTTTTGCAGACTCTCTTCGAAGTGTTCTTTGTCAATGGCGCTGTTCTTTAGAGTAGAGCGATAGTTATATATAGTTTGTGGCGAGTAGGAAAGTAGACCGGCTATTTTGGCACTCTCCGTGACACCTAACCTTATCAATGCAGCTACACGCAGGGTTGGGGTTAGCTCGTTGTCTTCCGTAGGTTGTATCTGCGCCTCGGGCATTAGCAAGGTGTTAAGTTCATTGACAAACGAAGGATATAGCGAGAGGAAGATTTTGTCGAAGTGCGAGAAGAAGTTCTGACTCTCCTCGGTGCTCCGCTTTGAAGATGAGAGTATGCTCAGCAACTCGTTCTGCTGATTCGCCTTAATTTTACGTATCACCAACTTGCGCTGATTGTCCAACCGCTCGATATACTGATAGCAGAGCATGATAAAGGCATTAGCCATCGACTCTCGCTTGGTATTGGTATATTCAAACTCGTCGTTAGAGTCTTGAAGCGCTTTGTTGGAGTCCCTAAGTTCGTTGTTAGAGTCTTTAAGTGCTTTGTTGGAGTCTTTAAGTTCGTTGTTAAAGTTCTTAAGTTCATTGTTATTGTACTTAAGTTCATTGTTATTGTATTTAAGCTCATCGTTAGAGTCTTGAAGTGCTTTGTTTGAACTCATTAGCTCATCGTTAGAGTCCTGAAGTGCTTTGTTTGAGCCCTTAAGTTCATCATTAGAGTCCTGAAGTGCTTTGTTGGAGCCCTTAAGTTCATCGTTAGAGTCCCGAAGCGCTTTGTTGGAGCCCTTAAGTTCATCGTTGGAGTCCTGAAGCGCTTTGTTTGAACTCATCAGTTCATCATTGGAGTTCTGAAACGCTTTGTTTGAGCTTATCAGTTCATCGTTGGAGTCTTGAAGAGCCTTGTTATCTTTTTTCTGTTGTTTGTTAGTAGCGCTCAACTCTTCAGCCAAGGCTTTCAGTTCCTTCTCCGATTTTTTCAACAAATCTCTTTTCCGGCTGACGTACACTACTGTTGCTGCAATGACAACCAACAGCACAAGTATGCATATTATTGTCACGTTTTTCCAGATGCCTTCTTTATGGAGCTTTTCATTGTAAGCCGACAATATTACATGCAGGTTGGCATACAGCTCTACCCTTCTCATACGGCTATTGTATACATTGGCATCTTTCAATGTTTGATTAATATATTTCTGGGCTTTGTCAAGATCATTTTTGTTTTTATAAAGCAACAGGGCAACATCTTGCAACGCCAGACTCTCATTGTTAGACGACATTACATCGCTAATGGCTGCAAGTAGCAGATAACGCTCCTGCAGCTCCCCTTGGTTATTCTTGCCGTAAGCCTTCGACAGAACGTATGCCGCCATGGTATACATGTGGTTTTCGGGTCCAAACATTTGCATTGCCTTATTCAATGAAGTGCTAATCTCATTGATACCCTTGCCTGAGTAAAAGAGGTTAATACCTTTCATATAATAATACAATGCGCTATTCCTCGGACAGTAGTATAGAGCCTTGCTAATATATTCTTTGAACTTATCGTTATAATCTTGGCAGAACTCCATGTTCTGACAACAAGCATTCAGATTGTAATAAAGTGAACTTTTTGTACTGTAATATAGGTAGCTTTGTTTTGGGTCGGATTGCGGTATCTTGATCTTGTCCAGATTTTCCTTAGCCTCAACATAGAAACCACGTACAATCAACAGTTCTGCCTTTGTAATCTGAAATCGGTTGTAATATTCCGAATTGCCAGTCTTTTCGGCAAGGCTTAGTCCCCTTTGGACATACACCATTGCCGAGTCGTAAACGTATGGACTGTACTCGTTTGCCAACTGCTCATATATGCGTAGCCTGTCTGTTGCAGCGGTCACGAATTTAGCTCCAAGCTTAATGTCTTTTAGCCTTTTTTCTTTGATGACATCGTACTCTGCACTATGTGCTATTACAGAGTCTAATCGTTCGTAAAGTTTGTTGTTATCTGCATCAACACTAAGTATTGACAGACAGAGGGTGATGGTTAATATCAATATTCTCATAGTTTTCAAAATGTATGATCTTATTATATTCACTACAAAAGTAGTGATTTTTATTCCATTATTATATAAATCATCTACTATTTTTTTGTTGCTTTTTTTACGATTTCTACTTTACCCCCCCACCGCATGTTTCGTAAGTGCTTGATTATATGGCAGATACATTTCTGAATTTCTACTGTGGCCTACTCCAAACCTACTATACGATATTCAGCTCACCAAATCTGAATACCTTTGCACCGCAAAAGCAGGAAGGCTTGAATGGTATACTTAGGAGAACTTGATTTTTGATTAATAATAAGGATAATAATTTTTTAATTAACGATGTCAATGAAATTTTTCAAGAAAATTTGTTTTGTTGCAACTCTCTTGCTCTTGGCTATGCCAATGGCTGCTGCAACCACAGATGGTGGAGGCAAAATAGAGAAGAAGGTATGGCAGGATTCAGATTCGTCTAAGGAGAATTATTTTAACAACCGCCGTGCACTCGTAGGACCGGGATGTACCATCAATAGCATAGGTGATGGTGTTGAGGTGGTATCAGGAACAACAAATCTTCAGAACATTTGCAATGATGATTTGGATGATTATGCTGCAATTCCAGCGCTTGTTGGAGCTACCGTAGTAGAAAGTCCTATTATCAGCGTTAAGGACAATCAGCATTATTATGCCGGTGGTACAGAGGCTGGTTTCGTTATTTGTGCAAAATCAGATGCAAGCATCCTTACACTCGATTTGGCAAAGTTCTACAAAATCCAGTTCCTTAAGGACGGAGAAAAGGTAGACGTCCCCCAGACTATCTCTACCGGTAAGTCTGTCACTGGTCTTGGACTGTCGCTGTTGACAATCCCTGGTTCAGATCAGGTAAACAAATTGTACACGGCTACAGCTCCCGGTAATTTCGATGAAATCAAGCTCGTTCAGTGTGGAGTTGATGCCAAAGTGCTCTCTGCTATAAATATCAAGTATGCATTTGTAGGCAAGGCTCGTGAGTATACCATTACTAATAACAAGGTGAATGGTATCCAGAACTATGAAAAGGATTATAACCGTAAGACTATAACATTGAGCGGTGACAAAAAATTATATGATGAAGACCTTACAAACTCTGTTTTTAATAATATAGGATCAGTAGAAGTTAGAGCCACTCCTACAGATGGCAAGGAGGTTTTCCCTGCTGGTACAGAGATAGGCTTCAAATACAAAATTAAAGATGCTCTAAACCTCGGAGTGGGAGTTTATACAAAAATCACTTTATATAGTAAAGACTATAGCACTGGTCTCTTTGGTAGTAAGCAGGATATAGAAACGGAAAGTTATAATGTAGAAGTAGGTGTTCTTAAGCTTGGTGTTATTAAAGATAAAAATGATGCCGAAGTCGTTATAAGGTCAACAAAGCCCTTTTCAAAGGCTAAGATAACTTTCGGTGGTCTCAAATTAGAACTAGGTGCAACAGAGGTCAACTACGCCTTTGTCCGCATGGCTCCCGATGCAGCTTCTCATCATTGCCCAATCAATGCAACATCAAGCCGCGACGTGTCTGGAAGTGTTAATCAGTTCCAGTTGCAGCACAATAAGGATGTTGATGTGACATGGTCTGTACAGAGCTATCCTGAGGGTGCTGCTGATGTTTCTGTAGATGCCACAGGCTTGGTAACCAATTTGTCTCTTTCCGGCGAGTATGTTTTCCGTGCGACAGCTGCGGATGGTTGTTATGAAGAGACTACCCTCAACTATGCCCCCAAATACGTTCCTGAGGAACACGGAGTGAATATCCTTGTCAATAAGGAGGGTGAGACGCCTAAATACGTGTTGAGCGATAAGGTTGGCGGTGGTTTGCTTCAGATATTCGATAGAATGAAGAACCCCTCAGCCGTACTTACTCCTTCGCTCAACGACTTCACCTATCGTCAGCCAGGCGTTGAATTGGCAGCCAATACGGGCCTTGTTGGTATCAAGACTGCTGATGGCTCTAATTTTGCAGATGGCTTGAATGGCAATGCAAGAGCTTTCAATGGCAAGATGAACGTTGGTTTTGTGGTGTCTGCTAAGGCTACCGGACTCGATGCTAAAGTGCTGAAGCTCTATAACATCAAACTCTACAATAAAGGTAAGGAAGTTACAGAAAACGTAACAACCCATTGGGATGCGATATCTGCGGGGCTTATCGGTCAAGAGGAAACTCGCAAAATGTGTCTGAACGCTGATGTGCCTGCGGGTTGTGTGTTCGATGAAATGGTGCTTTATAGCACCGGCGTTCTTTCAGCCGACCTCTCACAGCTCAACGTCTACTATGCGTATGTAGCCGATGCTGAGGCAGACAATGCTACAACCAATCCGATATATGGTGCTCAGGTGGTATCTACAAACAACACCAATGCATCCATCGACTTTGCAAACACCAAGATGTTCCATGTTGCCAACATTGGCAATGGCTACGACGAGTTGAGCAACTTGATTGACGATTCGATGGATACATACCTGACGCTCCCGTTGGGAGCAAACTTGGGTGGTGCTACAATCTCTGTCAATATGGGTAAAGTAGTTGATAAGGGACAGCAGCTCGTTATGGTTACCCGGAATCTGGCTTTGGGATTGGGTGCAAATTTGGGCAAAGTCCTTAAGTTGACCACCTATCTTGATGATGAAAAGCAGGAAGAACTTACAAGCTGGAAGGTTCTTGGTGCTGATGTTATAGGCAGTGAGGGCGACAGCTATGCCGTGCTCAATCCTACCAAGTCGTTCAATAAGGTTCGTATCACACCTGTTGACGTGGTGTCAGCTCTTGATAATATTCAGATTAAAGGCTTCGCTCTGCGTACCGACATGAACGACGACGGAACACTCAACGGATACGACGACATTCTGGTTCTCGATGAAGACGAATCTCTTTCAGTTACTAATACATACAATAACGCCAAGATGGTGTTGCATCGTACATTCACCAAGAACACTGACGACGTAACAGGATGGAACTCTATCATTCTTCCCGTTGACATGACTGCAGCTCAGGTGAAGGAAGCCTTCGGTGAGAATACACAGCTGGCAGCATTCAATGCTTTGGAGGACAACTGGATAAAGTTCTCAACGGTAGACGTAGCCGGTGATGCCGTAGTGCTTAAGAAGAACACTCCTTATATAATATATCCGACAAAGGAGCCGTATGCCAACTATGAATACACCATCAATGGTGAAACTAAAACATTTGATAATAATGTATATGTAGCCAATGGCATCAACTACGAGGATCAGACATCTACAATGACACATACAGTAAATGGCGCAGGAATGACCTATACCGGTTCGTACAGCAACCCGACTACGGTATCAGATGATTCTTATATGTTCAGCAAGGGCGACTTGGTTCACACAAATAAGGAGCACAACATAAAGGCTTACCGTTGCTGGCTTAAGGAATATACCCCTTCTGGCAGAATGTTGATGTTCTCACTGAATGGCAACGGCTTGGATGGTACAACCGGCATCCACGTAATTGAGGAGAACAAGCAGAATGCAAACACCGGCATCTACAACCTTGGCGGTGTGCGTATGAACACCAACAATGTAGACAAGTTGTCGAAGGGTGTGTATATCGTTAACAACAAAGTAGTAGTAAAGAAATAAGAAGAACGACAATATGAAAAAGAAGAAATATATCGCTCCCGAGATTACCGTTATCGGTATGGAGCCTTTACAGATAATGGCTGGAAGTACTGGAAGTGACCGTGGTTGGACTCCCGACGGTGATACAAGCCATGGATTCGGCATCGTAGAAGAAGGGGAAGATGATTACAAGAACGACGATTTCTAAACTTTAGACAACTAAAGAACTCACTATTTTATTAAAGTTGAGCGCCCTGCAAGTGTGAACGCATTTGCAGGGCGTTTTCTGTATGAGGTTGTGATAACAATAAATTATCAGATGCTTACATATGTCAGAAAAATCACTTATCTTAGTTCTGCAAAAAAACAATACAACAACGGGGCGTTAATATAATAAAAAAAGGAGTCACTCTTGTAAGAGTAACTCCTTCTTGTTGTGGTGCCACCAGGAATCGAACCGGGGACACAAGGATTTTCAGTCCTTTGCTCTACCAACTGAGCTATGGCACCAACACTGTGTTGCTTAATTGCGGGTGCAAAGGTACGACTAATATTTGATACCTGCAAGTTTTTTGCAAAGAATTTTTCGCTAATTGTCATTAAACAAAAAAAATAAAGAAAAGATGCACGTATATCAGAAAAAACCTGTAACTTTGCACACGCTTTTGGGTTTACTCCCATTATGCAATCGGGATGTAGCGCAGTTGGTAGCGCACTACGTTCGGGACGTAGGGGTCGCAAGTTCGAATCTTGTCATCCCGACATAAAAGGGTTAAGATACTGATTTCGGTAATCTTAACCCTTTTGTCGTTTTTTATACCACTCCTGCTTGGTGCAAGAACACCGCAATGATGCACACTGGGCACACAAATCTAACTATGAACAGGAATATACCGTATACCTTAACCCATGTGGTGCCACGGTTGGTAAACTCGTCTCGTACAATACGTTTAGGAACAAACCAACCTATGAGCAAACATGTAGCCAGTGCTCCTACAGGCATAAGTATCTGTGCGGTAAGAAAGTCGCAGAAGTCGAGCAATGTGCGGCCTGCTATCGACAAGCCCTTATATGCGCCACACGACAGGGCACATAGTATAGCTATGATGCAGCAAACAACTGTCTCTATAGTGGCACCTATACGACGCGAGCAATGTAGTTCCTCATGAAAGAAGGCTGTGCCTATCTCGTGCATGGAGATAGTGGATGTAAGGGCTGCCAATGCCAAGAGCATGTAGAAGAGCACCGACATTACATAGCCAACGATAGGCATTGAAGCGAATGCCTCTCTGAAGACATTGGGCAAGGTGATGAATATAAGGGCCGGACCCGAGTCGGGACTTATGCCTACCGAGAAAGCTGCCGGGAATATCATCAGTCCGGCAAGTATAGCCACAAGCATATCTATTATGGCTATTTGGCAAGCTGTCTTGGCAAGGTTGGTTCGCCTTGAGAAGTAGGATGCATACGTGCACAGGCATGCCGTACCTAACGACAGTGAGAAGAAAGCCTGGCCTAAGGCATCAAGAAACACCGTGCTGCTTACTTTAGAGACGTCTGGGTTAAGCAGAAAGTCTACTCCGCGCCATGCTCCTGGCAGCATGCACGACGCTCCAACGAGCACTATAAGCAGAATAAATAGGGTAGGCATGAGCAGATTGGATACCTTCTCTATGCCGCTGCGTATGCCATGCACCACAACAAAGTGGGTGATAAGGATGAATGCCACTGCCCAGAACGCTGGCATTACCGGATTATGGGTGAAGTCGTTGAAGTAGGCTGCCACATAATTGGCATCGCCCGAGAGTTGACCAGCCAACGACGCATAGAGATATTGCAGACACCATCCAGCCACTACAGCATAGAAGCCAAGCACTATCATAGATGTAAGCACGCCCATAACGCCTATCAGCATCCATGCCTTTCCGGCTGCCAGTCGGCGGTAAGCACGTGCGGCATTTGAGCCAGCATGGCGTCCGATGATAAACTCGCTTATCATACCCGGTATGCCAAGCATAAGCACGCACACAAGATATATAAGTATGAAGGCGGCCCCACCGTCTTCGCCAGTCATATAAGGAAATCGCCACACATTGCCAAGTCCTACTGCAGAGCCAGCTGTGGCAAGCACAGCACCAAACTTGGTGGTGAAACTTGTTCTACCTGATTGATTCATTCGCAATTTTTTCTCTGTATATTTATTGTTATATCACACCCAACTGGTTAAGGAATATCGCCACGATGCACACTGGGCATACATATCTTATCAGCACCATATATACGCCAAACAGAGTGGAGCGAAGCGTGCCCCAATTGGTAAACTCGTCCTTCACCGTCTTGCGTGGCACCACCCATCCTAAGAACAGGCATGTAAGGAAGCCTACTATGGGCAGGAATATCTGTCCGGTTACAAAGTCGAAGACATCAAACAGCGACTTGCCGCCTATCATAAGCCAGTCGCGTCCGCCTATAGATAGCGAGCAGAAGGCTCCCATAATGCAGCACGATACGGTTACTATTGTGGCTGCCTTCTTGCGTGTTGTATGCAGCTCCTCGTAGAAGAAAGCTGTAGACACCTCGTGCAATGATATGAGCGATGTTAGGGCTGCAAGCGACAGCAGTATGTAGAAACCGGTGGCGATGATTGTTCCTAAAATAGGCATGGAGGCAAATGCCTCGCGGAAAACGTTGGGCAGGGTGATGAAGATAAGCGATGGTCCCGAGTCGGGATTTACACCTACAGAGAAGGCTGCTGGGAATATCATCAGTCCGGCAAGTATGGCTATCAGCGAGTCGATTAGCACTATGTTGACAGCCGACTTCATAAGATTGGCTTGGCGCGAGAAGTAGCTGGCAAAGGTGCATATGCAACCCATACCGATGGACAGCGAGTAGAACGACTGACCCATTGCGGCGAGAAACATGTTGGAGTCGAGTTTGGAGAAATCGGGACGGAATAGAAACTCTATGCCTTTGCCCGCTCCAGGCAGCATACACGAGCCTACAACAACAACGAGCAGCAGTATGAAGAGCAACGGCATCATTATCTTTGAGGCACGCTCTATGCCGCTGCGCACTCCGTGGATAATGACAAAGTGGGTCATGGCAAGTATGGCTACGGTCCATATTACGGGTTGTAGGGGAGCCGAAGAGAAATCTTTGAAGTACTCGGTTATGTAGGTTGGGTTGCCGTTAAGCTCGCCTAAGGCTGAGGAGAATATATACTGCAAGCACCATCCTGATACCACAGCATAATAGCCAGTGATAAGGAATCCGGTGAGCACACTCATACATCCTACCAATCTCCATAGGCTGTGTGTTCCCATTTTGCCGTAGGCGCGTCCGGTATTGGCTGCTCCGTGTCGGCCAATGATAAACTCGCTCATCATACATGGCAGACCAAGTAGCACGACACAACCGATATATACCATAATAAATACAGCGCCACCGTTCTGTCCAGTCATATACGGAAATCGCCATACGTTGCCAAGTCCTACAGCCGAACCTGCTGTGGCGAGCACCATACCAAGTTTGCTTCCAAAGTTTACTCTTTCTTTTGACATCTTTCTTCGTGATTTTGTTTTGTTATCCTATAATATTTACGGGATATATGATGATTTAATGCTATTACAGTTATTAAAGTTGCAAAAGTATAAAATTATTTCGAGAAAAGAGAACAGTTTGTAAGTAAAACTGATATTTATGTTGTAATTGTGAATATAGATAGTTGTTGCCCGACATTTTTATGTTATTGTTTTTTCGTAACTTTGCAGCTCAAACAAACATTATAAAGCAACCAATTAAACAAATGATTATGCAATACATTCGTCATCTTCTTAAGTCGTACCCCGTATCGTCGTTCTACATTCTTATAATATGGGTGTTGTGTTTTGTCTCTGTGCCCCACACGCCTCTCGACAATGTGTCGCTGATAGACAAGTGGGTGCATACCGCCATGTACCTTGGAACGTGTGGCACTATATGGTATGAGTATCTACGCAGACATCGTGTAAAGTGCGACATAGGCGGAGGTTTTCGCTACGAGATAAATCCTATGAAGCTGTTTCTGCTTGCTTGGCTTGCACCAGTGGCTATGAGCGGACTAATAGAGATATTGCAGGCTACGTGTACAGGCGGACGTAGGTCGGGCGAATGGCTCGACTTTGCTGCCAACTCCATTGGCGTTACGTTGGCGGCAATATGCGGAATAGTAGCGTTGCGCTTTAAACGCAGACAGTAATAAACACAAAAGAAAATCCCCAGAAACAAGTTATACCTGTTTCCGGGGATTCCATTTTTATACTAACCTATAACGATCTGTTCGTTTATTAGTTGATTAATAACCATCAGACGGTGTAAGAGCCTTGTTGGCATCAAGAGCGCCCTGCGGTATTGGCAAGTAGCGGTTGTGTGTCTTGAACACGCGAGTCTCTACTTCTGTTGTCTTGCCGTTGAATGTGGCACGCATGCCAGGAGCTACAGATGCATCCATGTTTACAGTACCCTCACGGCTGAGCAATACCTGGTTGAGAACCTTCTCTGCAAGCATCTTACCATCAGCAGTCTTCCAACGGAGGATATCGCTACGACGAAGACCCTCGCCTGCAAGCTCTACACTACGCTCACGGTGGATAAGCTCACGCAATGTTTCCTTGGTGTTGTACTTAGTCTTGTCAACATCCGGCATACCTACACGGTTACGAATCTTATTCAGATAAGTATAAATCTGATCTGATGGACCGTCGAGCTCGTTAGCAGCCTCGCACCATGTAAGGAGAACCTCAGCATAGCGGAATACGATAGGCGAGCATGCTGTGTTCCAGATGTCGCTGTACTGGCTCTGCGGAGTAAGATACTTACCCCAGATAAGGCCAGTTGGAGGTGTATTGTTCTTGCTGTCCTTATAGTTAGAGTTCTTCACACCGTTGATCTTCTCGTCAAGAGTATTGAAGATAGCCTGCTTGCCCTGACCATTGATGTAGTCGCAGCCAGGATAGCAGATTGTCATACCCATACGTGGGTCGCGGTTGTTAAACGGATGAGTTGCATCATAACCTGATGTAGGATCGTCGATGGTCTTGCCGTTAGCCATTTCGTAAGCATCGACAAGGTTCCATGTAGGCATCATTGAACTCCAACCACCATCGCCATTGCTGTACATACGACCGATAACGTCATTGTACTTGGTACCGGTGATGTGCTGTACTGCAAGGATAATCTCCTTAGAACCCTGACCGGCAAGACTAAAGATGTTAGAATAGCTTGGGTCGAGGTCGTACTGACCGAGAGCGATAATCTTCTCGGCACGATCCTTAGCTACAGCCCACTGCTCGTTATAGAGAGCCTCGCGCATACGGAGAGCATAGCCTGCACCCTTTGCGATACGTCCAGTCTCTGAAGGAGCATCGTTAAGGTCGCTTACAAGCTGGTCGAGCTCGTCTTCTACATATTTTCTAACCTCAGCCTCGGTGTTTTTAGGAACCATAGCATCCTCGGCCGACTGGAAGCTCTTGATGATAGGCACTGCACCGTAGTTCCAGTTCATAAGGAAGTAGCGGTAAGCGCGAATCCAGCGAGCCTGTGCTATCATGTCCTTCTTTACAGCCTCGCTGCTGAAAGAGCACTTATCAACATTGTCAAGGAATTCGTTGCAACGACGAATCTTAGAGAATTCGTAGAAGTCGCGACCTGTGGTAGCATTTACCTGACCATTGCCGATAGGAGTATATCCCTCCCAAGGATACTGGTCGTAACCAAAGTCGGAAGCGCCATCCCAATAAAGAAGGAATCCATCCCAACCCCAACCATTATCGTAATTGTCTTCCCAGTTGTTGTAACATCCGGTAAGGAACTTCTCGGCATCACTTTGTGTCTGCCATGCTGTAGCAGGTGTCATGGCATCCTTCGGTGCTGTATCGAGGAAGTCAGAGCACGAAGTGGTCATGAGAGCCGCTATACCTGCAAATATATAATTTTTAAGATGTCTCATAATAGTAATGATTTAAATAGATGTAGTTTTTAGAATGTAACGCTCAAACCGAATGAGTGGGTGCGGAGCAACGGATACGAGCTGAGTCGCTGGCTGGTAGCCTCCGGATCCATGTTGAGGTCGAGGTTGTCGATAGTGAAGAGGTTCTCGCAAGAGTAGTAAACACGTACCTTGTTGAGGCCGATAGTGTTGACAATCTGCTTAGGCAATGTATAGCCAATCTGCAAGTTCTTCAGACGGCAGTAAGCAACGTCCTTGAGCCAGAATGTAGACATAACCTGACGTGAAGAGCTAGGAGAGTTGGTGTCCTTGAATATACGTGGCATCTTCGGGTCCTTCTTGTTGAATGTCCAAGAGTCCTTCCAAATTGTAGCTGGGTGAGAGCTATCGCCTGAGAATGAGCCTTCAACCTCGAATGAATCGAAGAAGCGCTTAGCCTTGAGCTGGCCATTGAAGAACATAGAGATATCGAATCCCTTCCAAGCAGCGTTGAGGTTCAAGCCGAATGTATAGCGTGGAGTAGGACCATTGGTGAAGATACGGTCCTCGGCATTGATCTTGCCGTCGCCGTTTGTATCAACATACTTGAGGTCGCCACCCTTGAAGCCGCCGCCACCGAATGGGCAACCACCCTTAGAACCATCGGCTGGCCAGTAGTAGTCCATATACTTCTGGGCCTCCTCGTCTGATGCGAAGAAACCATCGGCCTTGTATACATAGTAGCTGTTGAACTCGTGGCCCTTGGCATTGCGGATACCATTGCCGCCATCGATATAGCCCTTACCAGGCATATCCTCGATCTTGTTCTTGTTGTAAGCAAGGTTGAATGCAGCGCCGAATGTAACGTCGCCAAACTTGTCGTTGTAAGCAATCTGGAGCTCAACACCCTGGTTGCGCATCTGACCTACGTTGTCCTTGTAGCTACCAAGAGCAAACTCGTAAGGAGCGTCTACTGACATAAGGATGCCATCAGTAAGGCGGTTGTAGTAGTCAATGCTTGCTGTAATCTTGTTGTTAAGGAAGCCCATGTCTACACCTACGCCCCATGTTGTGGCCTTCTCCCATGTGATGGTGTTGATCTTGTAAGAGCCCTGATAGTAGCCAGGAGCCAATGAGCCGCCAAATACATAGTTGGCACCAGTGTTATAGGTACTGAGAGCTGGATAGTAGTCGTCGAGAGCCTCCTGGTTACCGAGTTTACCCCAAGAACCACGAATCTTCAAGTTAGAGAGCCAAGACTTGGTATTCTCCATAAATGCTTCCTCGCTTACGCGCCAGCCTGCAGAGAATGAAGGGAAATAGCCCCAACGGTGTCCTTCAGCAAAGCGGCTTGATGCATCAGCACGGAGGTTAGCCTCGAGGAGATAGCGTCCGGCGAAGTCGTAGTTAACACGACCGAACCAAGAAAGCATGTTAAGCTTGCGTGTGTAGCCCTCTCCCTTCTGTGTAGAAGCGTCGCCGGCATTGATGTCTGTTACAGAACTGCTTGGGAAACCCTGGCGGTATGTCTTCCAGTACTTATACTCGTAGCCCTCAGCATGCCAACCGGCAAGAGCGCCAAAGTTATGGTTGCCAAGAGTCTTGTTGTATGTAAGCAATGCCTCGAATGTCTTGCGTTCCCACTTAGACATCTGTTCTGTGTGCTTGTTAGGCTCAGTCTCCTTGTTTGCATTGTAGCGGAAGTACGGCTGGAAGTAGTCGTAGTTCTGTGTATTGTTAACGTAAGAAGCGCTAACCTTAGCTACAAGACCGTCGATAAGCTTATAGTCGAAACCAAGGAGTCCAGTAAAGTTGGTGTTGCGACGTACAACCTTGATGTCGTTGTCGAGCCATGCAATAGGGCTACCATCGGCGATTGTACCCCATGTACCATCCTCGTAACGTGGAGTAACCCATGGTGCGATAAGGTTGAGCTGACGTATAATCTGGTCGGAACCACCACCTGCGTATGCTGATGACGGGTCGCTATAGTCGTTCTTGATGAATGAGAGGTTGAGGCGAGTAGTAAGGCGGTCGTTAATCTTCATTTCAAGATTAGTACGGCCGTTGAACTGCTCACGTCCTGCATTAGGAAGAATACCAGTCTGCTTGAGATATCCGGCAGAAGCGAGATAGTTAACATTCTCGTTGGCACCGTTTACGCTAACGTTGTGGTGCTGCATAACGCCAGTCTTGTAGGCAAGGTCGTACCAATCGGCATTATTCTTGCCATTCTCAAACTGAGTAAGGTCGTATTGCTTGTCTGCTGGAAGTATGGTGTTGAACATACTTGCATAGTCGTAAGAGCTAAGACGGTCGATAAGGGCTGTAGCGTTCTGGAAGCTTACGTAGCCGTTATAATTAACCTGAGGAGCTCCGCTCTTACCTCTCTTTGTGGTGATAAGGATAACGCCGTTGGCTGCCTTTGAACCGTAGATGGCTGCCGAAGCTGCGTCCTTAAGTACAGAGATGCTCTCGATATCGTTAGGGTCGAGGCTCGACATAGTACCAGCCTCTACACCATCGATAAGGATGTAAGGAGCCGAAGAGTTGAATGTACCGACACCACGCACATTGATAGAACCTGCATCCATACCCGGAGCACCGTTGGTGCCACTGATGGCAACACCTGGCATAAGGCCCTGCAAACCACTCTGGAGGTTTTGGATAGGACGGTTCTCAAGTTGCTTGCTGTCAACAGAAGCCACAGAACCAGTGAGGTTTACCTTCTTTTGTGTGCCGTAACCAACCACAACAACCTCATTGAGCTGCTGGTCGTCCGACTTAAGAGTAATGTTCATGTGGTCGTTAGCTGCAACTGTAGTAGAGTTGAAGCCAATGTAGGAAACGTTAATCTTGCTTCCTGCTTTCTTAAGGTTTAAAGAGAAGTTGCCGTCAACATCGGTAACGGTGCCGTTCGATGTACCTGCTTCTACAACAGACACACCAATAAGAGGCTCGCCTTTAGAGTCAACAATCTTACCCTTAGCAACTGCATTCTGCTGTTGAATCTCAGAAATAGAAGTAGGAGGGTTGGAAACACTGTTTCCTGCGACTGCCAACTGAGGCGTCAAGGAAGTCAGCGCACACATTAGCATGGCTGTCTTCAACTGGTTTTTTGATTCAGATTTTCTCATATCAAATAGGTTATAGAGATTTAATATAGTCTTGATTTTTAGACTTGTTTTTGGGGTGAGTTTATATGTTTGTGGGTTTATATTGTTTGCTTCTTTCTTGTCGGGGCGTCTTTTGGGGTCTTGGGGCGTGCTTTTATATGGTTTGCCTTGGTACGGCCGTGCTAATGTACGGACACACTTCGGACTTTGCGTGATATTTATGGAATTGTTAAAGTAAGGTGATATAAGGTAATAAATTGTGAATGTTGTAGATTGTTAATTGATTACGGCGACAAATTTATATAAAATTTATTTAATGGCAAAGGTTTTCTAAACTTTTTTTACTTTTTTCTGTAAAAGGTTAAGATTCGTAGAATAAAAAAGAGTTATCGGTTAGTGTTTGCTAATTCCACATTACATTTTGGTATGCAAATCTGTATATCAAGATGTAATGTGGAGTGTATAGCTTACGTTTTGTCAGTGGAATGCACATCCTCTTGATGTCTGATAAAGTATTTAGAAGCTTTCGAGCCAGGCTTTGAGGTCCATCATCATCTCCACGTGATAGCGGAACGATGTCTTCATACCCCAGCCATGACCGCCACTGGGATAGACGTGCAGCGAGGCGGGAACATCATGGCGGAACATCTCAGAGTAGTAGCTAATGCTGTTGGCAGGCATTACCACGTGGTCGTCGTCGGATAGAAGGATGCATGCACGTGGAGTAAGGCGCGACACCTGCATGTCAGAACTGTACTTCTGTTCTTCCTTCTTGTGAGCATTCTTGCCTAACAGAGCATCGTGCGAACCCTGGTGGGTATAGCCCTGAAGCATTGTGATAACGGGATAGAACAGAATTTGGAAGTTGGGCTTAGCCTCGCCCTTCGACTGTGTTGCTATTGTTGAAGCAAGATGGCCACCGGCAGAGAATCCCATGATACCTACATCGTTAGCGTCGATGTTCCACGACTTGGCGTTGCGGCGTACTATGCGCAAGGCCTCTTCTGCATCGCTGATAGGCACTTTTTCGTTGCCGTTTGGCATACGATAGTGCAGTACGATGGCTGCAATGCCCATATTGTTGAAGAATGGAGCCCAATCGGTGCCCTCGTGCTGCATGGCAAGATGCTCGTAGCCACCGCCAGGACATATCACAACAGCACGGCCAGTGGCGCGCTTGGCATCGGGTAGATACACCTTAATATACGCTGTGTCTTGCAGGCCATTCTTGTTTGGAGCCTTAGCTTGCCACAGATTTTGGTTGAACGAGCGTTGGGCCAAAGCCGGCAGCGCAAGGAATAGAAGTAGAAGCGAAAGAAGAAGGTTTGCTTTTTTCATTGTGTCACTTGTTTTTGTTGCTTGTTATTATTGTTGTTTTTTTATTGTTATGATTTTTGTAATATTTCTTGCAAAGGTAGCCTTTTTTTTGTAATATTGCATAATGTTTAAAGTATAACCCCAATATTTAAACATTATACATTAATAATTAAACATTATCAAGATGCATCCATTAGAAAAGTTCGAGTATTGCCCATTGTGCGGCAGTCATCACTTCGAGACAAATGGCGCAACAAGCAAGAAGTGCGAGAATTGCGGGTTTGAGTATTTTATGAATCCAAGTGCGTCCAATGTGGCGATAATCAAGAACGTCAAGGGCGAGATTCTTGTAGAGCGTCGCAAACAGGAACCAGCTAAGGGAATGCTTGACTTGCCTGGCGGATTCGCGCAGATAGGCGAGACTTCGGAGGAAGGTGTATGTCGTGAGGTTATGGAAGAGACTGGTTTGAAGGTGGTATCGGCACAATATCTCTTTTCTCTGCCTAACGTTTACCGTTACAGTGGCATCGATATCCACACGCTTGACATGTTCTATCTGTGCGAGGTAGAGGATGATTCGGCGCTTGCTGCCGGAGATGACGCGGCAGAGTGTATGTGGATTAAGCCTGAGGATATACATACCGAGCAGTTTGGCTTGCGTTCTGTACGCTGGGGACTGATTAAGTTCCTTGAACGCCAGGATAGATTCAAGTCGGCCGAAGAAGCCCAGAAGTAAGACTTTTGCAATAGGGTATCTCACCTTATTTATAATAACGTATTCGTAGGCCTACGAATACGTTATTGTTTTTTATGAATATATAGGGGCCTTGCTTATGTCAAAACAAGCGGTATGTTCTTCTTTCTTTTGGTTAAAGTACTCTGCATTTCCTCATTTATACAAAAAAAGTAAAATAAATCCTCGGAAATTTGGAGATACGAAATAAAATCCGTACATTCGTAAACGAAATAAACAATCGACGGCAATGTTGAATTTAGACAGTTTCTTGGATTATATGCGATACGAGCGCAACCGCTCTGACGAGACCGTGGAGAGCTACCGCATGGATATCTGCAAGTTTGAGAAATATATAAAAAGTCTGAACCAGGACATCACCTTCGATAATGTAGACAGCGACATCATCCGGGCATGGATGGAAGACATGATGGATAAAGGCAACGCCGCCACATCTATATGTAGACGGCTTAGCGCGGTAAAGTCGATGTACCGATATGCTCTGTCAAGAGGAATGGTAGACCATGACCCGGCTCATGCCGTACATGCTCCAAAGAAGCACAGAAGGCTACCGCAGTTTGTAAGCGAGAGCGATATGGACAAACTTCTTGACAATGCAGAGTGGAATGATAGCTACGACAGTGTGCGCACGCGCACTATACTTGCGGTGTTCTATGAAACAGGATTGCGAGTGAGTGAGCTGATAGGTCTTGACGATGCGTCAATTGACTTCCAACGCTGTGAGCTTCGTGTTACCGGCAAAGGCAATAAGCAACGTATTGTTCCGTTTGGCGACAAGCTGAGCGTGCAAATGCAAGAGTACAAACATATGCGCGATGCGCAAGTCTTAAAACGTGATACATCCGCCTTTTTTATTAATAATAAAGGGCGACGCTTGAGGTACGAACAGGTAAGGTTGCTTGTGAAAGAGCAGTTGTCGGCTGTACCTAATATTAATAAGCGTTCACCGCATGTATTGCGTCACTCATTTGCCACTGCGATGCTGAACAATGGGGCAGATATAGAGAGTGTGCAGAAGTTGCTGGGTCATAACAGTCTATCCACAACCGAGATATATACACATACAACATTTGAACAACTAAAACAGATTTATAGTAAGGCGCATCCCAGAGAGTAAAGTCTCGAGGATTGTAAATCTACTACACCTTATTATATATATATGAAATAAACATAAGTAAAAACCTTAACAAAGAAAAGGAGGACACTATGGAGATCAAGATTCAGTCAATCCATTTTGACGCAACAGAGAAGCTGCAAGAATTCATCGAGAAGAAAGTAGCAAAATTAGAGAAGACATTCGAAGACATCAAGACAGCGGAGGTACAGCTTAAAGTTGTAAAGCCTGCTACATCCAATAATAAGGAAACAAGCCTAACGGTAGCTGTTCCCGGACAGACACTTTTTGTGGAGAAGACATGCGACACATTTGAGGAGGGAGTAGATCTCTGTGTGGACGCAATGAAGGTTCAATTGACTAAATTTAAAGAAAAAACAAGGAATAAGTAAAAAAAATACCGAAAAGTTTTGGTGAATAAAAAATAAGTCGTATCTTTGCAGCCGTTTTAGAACAGGTCCTAAATGGTGGCTTAACGGCTGCAAGGATTTTGCCTCTTTAGCTCAGTTGGCCAGAGCACGTGATTTGTAATCTCGGGGTCGTTGGTTCGAATCCGACAAGAGGCTCAAGAAACAAACGGAATTACTGAACGCAGTTTTTCTTCTCGCTAACCTACTTTTTGGAGCGATTATTTATTTCATGGAAGGGTGGTTACCAGAGTGGCCAAATGGGGCAGACTGTAAATCTGCTGGCGATGCCTTCGGTGGTTCGAATCCATCACCACCCACTTTCATTTAACTTTTGCGGAAATAGCTCAGTTGATAGAGCACTAGCCTTCCAAGCTGGGGGTCGCGGG